>ERZ1643246.235-NODE-235-length-73004-cov-31.819148_pt1 | contig 73004 bp, 75 predicted proteins | sample MGYA00579265_ERZ1643246 | MGnify/ENA primary metagenome ERZ1643246 (study PRJEB29033, sample SAMEA4952261) | chicken gut metagenome | biome: Broiler Chicken; feature: Gastrointestinal Tract; material: Caecum | place: Ireland | collected 2018 | study: Broiler... | reverse complement strand
GCAATGTAAAATTATTTTGTGCTATTATAATAATGTGAGAGATAAATTACAATTTAATAAAATTATCATATTGGATAAAAGTCAGAAATACTTCTGGCTTTTTTAATAATAAAAAAAAGATTAGAAAAAATTTTTAAATTCACACACAAACAAATGTTTACAAATAAAAATAAAAGTGTTATAATGACAATAGATATTTTAGAAATGGAGGTATTAAAGTGAACAGTAAATATGATAAAGTATATATTGCAATAGATTTAAAAAGTTTTTATGCCTCCGTAGAATGTCAGGAAAGAGGTTTGAATCCAATTACAACAAATTTAGTTGTAGCTGATAGTAGTAGAACTGAAAAAACAGTTTGCCTTGCTGTAAGCCCATCATTAAAACAATATGGAATACCAGGAAGAGCAAGATTATTTGAAGTTATACAAAAAGTAAATGAAATAAATGCTCAAAGAAAAATTAATGCTCCAGGACATAAATTTACTTGCTCATCTTATGATGATATTGCATTAAAGAAAAATAATGATTTGGAATTAAGTTATATTATTGCCCCACCAAGAATGAGTTATTATATGGAATATAGCACTAGAATTTATAATATTTATTTAAAATGGTTTTCAGCTGATGATATATATGTTTATTCTATTGATGAAGTATTTATAGATGTAACTCATTATTTACAAACTTATAAAATAACACCAAGAGAGTTAGTTACTAAAGTTATTAAAAATGTATATGATGAAACTGGAATAACAGCAACGGCAGGAATAGGAACTAATTTATACCTTTGTAAAGTGGCTATGGATATTGTTGCAAAACATATAACACCAGATAAAAATGGGGTAAGGATTGCTGGATTAGATGAAATGACATATAGAAAATACTTATGGAATCACAGACCATTAACAGATTTTTGGAGAGTTGGAAAGGGTATATCAAATAAATTAGAAAAAAATGGCATATATACTATGGGAGATATAGCTCGTACTTCAGAAAAAAACGAGGAATTGCTATATAAATTATTTGGTATAAATGCAGAATTATTGATAGATCACGCATGGGGATATGAACCTTGTACCATTGAAAGTATAAAGTCATATAAGCCAGTAACGAATAGTATAAGTTCAGGACAAGTATTACATTGTCCATACAATTATGAAAAGACAAAATTAATAGTAAAAGAGATGACAGAGCTTCTTACATTGGATTTAGTAAAAAAGAATTTAGTTACAAGTAAAATGGTTTTAACTATAGGATATGATATTGAAAATCTTTTAAATCCTGAAATAAATAAATCATATTTGGGAGAAGTTACATTAGACCATTATGGAAGGAAAGTTCCCAAGTCTGCACATGGCACTATAAATATAGATCACAAGACATCATCCACGAAAATAATAACTGACTATGTAATGAATCTTTATGAAAGTATTATTAACAAAAATTTATTAGTTAGAAGAATAAATATTACAGCTGAAGATGTTGTAAATGAAGATGATTATAAAAATAATAAGAAATTTGAACAAATAAATTTATTCATAGATTATAATGAAGTTGAAAGACAACAAAACAAAGAAAAATCAGAAAAAGAATTACAAAAAGCAGTATTGGATATAAAAACAAAGTATGGAAAAAATGCAGTTTTAAAGGGAATGAATTTTATTGAAGGTGGAACTACAATAGAAAGAAATGGACAAATTGGAGGACATAAAAGTTAAAAAAGAAGGAGATGGTTAAGTGAAATATGATAAACAATATGATGATATAATAAATTTACCTCATCATGTATCAAAAAAACATCCACAAATGTCTTTGTATGCTCGTTCAGCACAATTTGCACCTTTTGCAGCATTAACAGGATACGAAGATGCAATAAAAGAAACTTCAAGAGAAACCAGTGAAAAAATAGATATAGATGATGAATTAAAATCAATATTAGATAGTAAATTACAAATAATTATGGAACATATAAAAAATAAACCAGAAATATCATTTACATATTTTATTCCTGATTCAAAGAAAGACGGTGGTTCATATATAACAGTTATAGGTATTGTAAGAAAGATAGATTTATATAATCAAATTATATATTTAGCTAATAATACAGAAATACCAATAAATGATATAATCAATATTTCAGGAGAAATTTTTAAAATGTATGAATAAATATATTTTGATAAAAATAAAAGGTAAGAAACTTACCTTTTATTTTTATAATTTAACCGTTTTTCTCAATCCATCTTTTAAAATCGTCTGGAGATAATTTACCATTTTTGTATTGAGCAACTTTTTTCTTTCCAGTTTCCTTAAATTTATCAAAATCAGTAATATATTTTGCAATATCAGAATTTCTTGATTTCATCATTGCTTTTCTATTATATAATTGATAGTAAGAAGCAAGTATGGGATCATTATTCTTATTATTTTCAAAAACAAGTCTTCTTCCAATTTCTCTACAAGTTTTTTTCTTTTCGCCTGGTGCGATATTTTCACAATAATTGTAAGATTTATTAGTAGCAATAAAATATCTATTGCAATTTTTGCATGATTTCAAATATACATTTCCTTTTAAAATGCTACAAATAGACTTGTAGATTATAGCAGATAGATTATAAGGAAGAATTAAATCATATTCTGTAACTCTATTTTTCTTTTGCGATAAAAAGTCATATATTTCTTTTTCAGATTTTCCAGGATAAGAAGAAAATAAATTTACAGAATAATATGAGGCTTTGTTTTCATTTAATAGTGTTAAGTTAGATGCAATTCTTCTTAAAACATATAATCTTTCTATTGGTTTAAAACTTATTGCTTTCTTATTTGGGTTTAATAGGCAATAGTCTAATATCATATCAGTTTGTTCTTGCAATTTCTTATATTCATTTTTGTTTTTTTCTAATAGTTTTTCTAAAAATTCTCTAAAATTTAATTCAGAACAAATATTTTTATCAAATATTTTTTGTATATTTTAAATCAAAAAATGTTAAAGAATATTTAATAAACAATTCAAAAAAGTTTTCAAAAATGTCGAAGTCAGTATTTAAGAAGTCAGCTAAAAAAGAGCCTAACTTTTGCATCGTTATTTGATAGTCTGTATTCATCATAAATTGCATACTTTTTTTATCGTATTTTATAGGATAATTTATGATTATTTCACTATTATTTTTTTCGTTTAAAGCTAATCCAAGACCAGATATAATGTCTTGAATATAAGCATTTTCATCCATAACAAACTCCTTTTTGTTAAAAACATAAAAGCAAAACAAAGTTAAAATGTGTTACAAGCGTTTTTAACTAATACTTATTGACTTTAAAAAGTTTGGAATTTATAATGCAGATAGTTAGAAACAAAAACAAATTTCACAATGTTTCTAACAGACACATAACATATAGTATAACTGAACTTTCCCCTTTTTAAATTCCGTTTAATTATACTATATGTTAATAAAAAAATCAATATAGGCAAATTCTAGATATGTCTATATAGAACAACTGTGCAAAGAAATGTGTAAACACTTTTTGAACTAAAATCAGAGAAAGGAGCAAATGATGGACAAGATAGCTATAATTAACGAGTTGTATTTTGTAGAAAAGAAAAATTTAACTGAAATAGCACAAATTATTGAAACATCAGTTAGCTACATTTCAAGGATTTTAAGAAAAGACCAAAGATATAAAGAGGAAAAAGAAAAACGAAAGAAAGATAATTTAATACAAAGGAGGGAAACTCAAAAAGAGTTAATATACACAAAACGAAAAAATAAAAGAAACACAGATTATATAGATATGAAAACACAACATGAAAACGCAGCAAGAGAGTTATCAAAACATTCAAGTATAGGAAATCAAGATTTGAGAAAATGGTGTAGTAGTGCTTATAAATATAATAAAAAGAAAAAATGTTATGAGTTTGATACAGAGAATCTACTGAAACCACCTGATTTTCCTATGTATGTTAAGGCATAAAGGAGAAAGAAAAAATGATTACAGAAAAGCAAGGGATAGCTTATGCTACAATCACATTAGATTTGCTTTATAAAATGAAGGTTAAAGTAAATCATAAAAATTTTTCGGAGCAAATGAAATTAATTTATGATCTTTATGAACCTGATGAAGTAGAAGAATTATATGAAAACATAGAAAGAAATAACAAGATAATAGAAAAAGCTATTTCTGGAAAAGCAAACTGTTATATTGTCAATTCATATAATTCAAGAGAAAAACAAATGAAAATGGTTAGAAAATTTTGTAAAGATAGAATAGAGTTAGGAAGAATATACATTTCAACACCAGGTGAAAATACAGATGCTTATTATAAGCTAATTCAAGACATTAGGAATAAAAATATGGATATTTTGCTAATGAATGTATTTACAATTCTTGGTATGAGTGAAAGAGAACTAGCAATGATAATTCATCTTTGCAGAGAAAATGATATAACATTTGTAGAAATTTAAAAGAGGTGTAGTAAAGTGAGTATATTATTATTTATAGCAGGTATGATGCTAGGTGCTATTGTTGCACTTGTATTACATTGTATTTTTATTGTTGGAAAACAAGCAGATGAAAATATTAAAGATTAATTTTTTAGCTAAAATTTTTTCTCAAATACTAATTTAAGAGTCAATAACATATAATAGAATAAAAATATACGAAGGAGAGAGAAAAATGAATATAGCTTTATACTCATTTAATAGATTAGAAGTTGATTTAGTAGACAATTTAAGTAAAAAGATAAAAAGTACATTTAAAAATATAGATAAAATTTATCTTTATACAGAAAATACATTAAAAGAAAGATTAAGCCAAAGAACAGGTTTAAATGAACTCTTAAATGATTATAAAAAAGAAAAAATTGATATGATAGTGTTTCAAAGTATAACAGCAATAGGAACAGATGATTATATACAAATTTTAATATTAAACAAACTAATGAAAAGTAACATACATTTTTATTTGATAGATTTAGAAATGGATTCTGAATCTGAAAAAGCAAAAATGTTTATGCAAACAAAAATATTTATGGGAAAAGCCATAAGAAAGGAAAATATGAGAAGAAGTAAAATAGCAAACGATATGCTGAAACAGTTACAAGAAGGAAAAGTTAAGTTTTATACATATTGTAGAGTTGATAATGATTCTCATAATAAATAATAAAATCTAAAAAGTCAGTACATCTGGCTTTTTTATTATGGAGGAAATAGATGGATAAAAATGACTGTAAAAAATATCTAAAAAGAGCTTATAGGAAGATTACAGAAAATAAAGAAAAATTAAATGTGAAAAACATTGAATACTATATGAAAAAAGTAACAGATGAACAAATGAAAGAATATATTTCTTATTCAAAAATTGCAATGAATAATTTGGCTAATAGTGGAAATATAGAAATTACATTAAAAGATTTACTAGGAGAGATTGATATACTTCCAAGAATTTATACAAAAGAGGATGCTATTTTTACAGCAAATAGGCTTTAATTTTTTCTCAACTTAACATTTCTTTGGCATAAATATAAAATATATTACATATAAAATAATATTGAAAGGAAGATGTATATGAGAAGAAAATATAGTGCTGAAGAATTAACAGGACAAGCATATTTGCTAGATAAAATAAATGGAGAAAGTTTTGAAACAGCAAATAGAGAGTTGATAGAAAAAATATTGATACAAAACAAAAATGAAATTGTAGGCTATATAAGAACTGCAAGTAGAGAACAGGGGACAATATCAATAAATCATCAAAAAGATGCAATTTTAAATTTTTGTAAAAAATTTAATGTTACTTGTAAAAACATTTTCATTGATGACGGTTTTTCAGGATTAAATTTTAACAGACCAGGAATAAAAAAAATAACTGAACATGAAGAATATAAGGTAATATTAGTTAAAGATTTTTCAAGATTTTCAAGGGATTATATAGATACAAAAAAGTATATAGATAATAAAAAGAAAATATTGTTATCGGTTACAGATTTTAATATTTGGAGATAAGGTTAGTTAATTCTAATCTTATTTTTTTATAATATTTTTCTATTTCAACTCATAAATTTTAATGAGGTGAAGATAGATGCAAGAAAAAAATAAAAGCAAGGAGGAAAAGAAAAAAGAGCAGTACAAAGTTACAAAAAGCTTCAATAAAGACGGAGAGAGCTTTCAAACTGTAATGGAAAAAATTTTAATAAATAAATTAAATAACCTTTAATTTTTTCTCGACTTTTAATTTGTGAGTATTAAAAATAAAATTTTATAAAGGTAATCACAAGAAGGGAGGAAAAATTGAATGTAGAGGATTACAAAAAGAAAAAATATATTACAGCTTTATATTTGAGATTAAGCAAAGATGATGGAGATAAAGAAGAAAGCGAAAGTATAAGTAATCAAAGAAAAATATTAAGGGCTTTTGCCGAAGAAAATAAAATCATTGTATATGATGAATATGTTGATGATGGTTTTAGTGGAACTAATTTTGATAGACCTGATTTTAAGCGAATGATGAATGACATTAAAAATAAAAAAATAAATATGGTAATAACAAAAAGTCTATCAAGATTAGGAAGAGATTATATTGAAACAGGTAGACTTATAGAAAAGTTTTTTCCTGAAAACGACATTAGATATATTGCTATATTAGATGATGTTGATACTCTTTTAGATTCTTCAACAGATTTTGTTGCCCTAAAAAATCTTATGAATGATTTTTATGCTAAAGAAACATCTAAAAATGTAAAAAAAACTAAAAATAGAAAAAGAAAAAATGATGGTTTCTATTATATAAGTCAAGCACCATTTGGATATAAAAAAATAGATGTAAAAGGTAATTTGGAAATCGTAGAAGACCAAGCAAAGCTTATTAGAAGAATTTATAAAGAATTTAAAGAAGGAAAAGGAACATACCAGATAGCTCAGATGTTAAACAGAGAGGGAATATTGACACCAGGATTACAAATGAAATTACCTGTTGCTGTCAAAAATGAAACACCTATTACTAAAATATGGGATTGCACACAGGTAAGAAGAATATTACAAAATCCAGTCTATATAGGAACAGTAGTACAAAATAAAACAAGAAAAATAAGTTATAAAAGTAAAAAAAAGATAAATACACCTAAAGATGAGCATTTATATATGGAGAACCATCATCAACCAATTATTGATTTGGAAACTTGGTACATTGTTCAGAAAATTTTTGAAGATAAAGAAGATCAAAGAATAAGTGAAAATGATGAATTGCTAAAACCATTTTTATATTGTGCCCATTGCCATAACCATTTAAGTATTGCACACAGAAAAAGACATTATAAAAGTGGAGATAAAATTGATACTTATATTATTTGCTCAACAGCTAATTCTGTTAAAAGTAATAGAATCTGCTTTAGACAATACAATACATATCATATAGTTGAGGAAAAAGTATTAGACAATATAAGAGAAACTATAAAACATTATTTTGAAACTTTTGATGACGATAAAGCCTTTGAGGTACTATTAAATAATCAAAAAGGTAGAGAAGAACTAGATAACAAAATTAAAAAAAATGATGCTGAACTTGCTAATATCAATGAAAAAATACAAATACTTTATAATGACAGGTTAAATAAACTAATAGAGGAATCAGATTTTATACTTTTTTCAGAAGGACTAAAAGTTCAAAGAGAAAAAGCTCTAAACATCAAAAAAGAATTGGAAGAAGAACTAGCTGTATTTAATATGCAAGAAGTAAAAACAAAAATTAAAGACACGATGAAAGAAACTATGAAACAGTTGGCTCAAGGTGCAGAATTTACAAAAGAAGTATTGACTCAATTAGTAAAAAGAATTGAAATAGATAAGGATAAAAATATCAACATACAATATAACTTTTTGGAATTAAATTGCATAGGAGAAACTATACAGTATGAAAAAACAGGTAGTTGACAATATTGCAATTTATATGAGATTAAGTAGTGATGATGGTGAAGATAAAGAAAGTGAAAGCATAGGAAATCAGAGAAAAATCATCTATGAGTATATAAATAAAAATTTTGAATATAAAAAATGTTATGAGTATGTTGATGATGGATATTCTGGAACTAATTTTAATAGACCAGATTTTCAAAGAATGTTAAAAGAACTAAAAGAAAATAAAATTGAACTAATAATAACCAAAAGTTTATCAAGATTTGCAAGAAATTATATTGATTCGGGAGCATATATAGAAAAGAAATTTCCTGATATGGGAATAAGATATATTGCAATTCTTGATGGAGTAGATAACTTTTATGATAAAACTGAAAATGAATTTGCTCCATTTAAAGGTTTATTTAACGAAATGTTTTGTAGAGAAACTTCAAAAAATATAAAAAGAAGTAAAAAGAAAAAGAGAGAAGAAGGATATTACTCTTGTCCTATACCTCCGTATGGTTATAAAAAAGATCCAGATAATCCAAGAAAACTAATAATAGATTATGAAGTTGCTCATATTGTAAAAGAAATATTTATAATGAAATATAAAGGGAAAACAGCTAAAGCTATAGCAGAATACTTGAATGAACAAAAAATTCCACCTCCAGCTAAATATTTGAATATATTTAAAAATAGAAATATAGAAATTTGGACTGGTGAAAATGTAAGCAAACTACTGACAAAGCCTGTTTATGTTGGAGATACCTATATGGGCAAAGCACAAAATTTGAGTTATAAAAGTAAGAAAAAAATATATAACAAAAGAGAAGAATGTGTAATAACAAGAAATACACACGAAGCAATAATAAGCAGAGAAATATTTGATGCCATACATGATAATAATAAATACAATAACTATAAGCCTAAAATACCAAATGTAGATACAAAGTTGGGAGATTTAATATTTTGCGAATGTAAAAGAAAAATAAGAAAGGTTAATAAAAACGGAGCAATTTTTTTGTTTTGTGGAGCATACTTATCTAGTGAACAATTTTGCACAAATTCAAAAAGATATAAATATACAGAAGTAGAAAAAATAGTTTTAGATACAATAAGAGTAGAAGTTGATGATTTTTTAAATTCTAAATATAGAAAAGACAATGTATATAAAAAATGCACAGAGCAAAGATTAAAACCAATTAAGAATAAAAGAAAAGAATTAGAAAAAGAAAAAAATATGATAATGTTTAAAATATCTGCATTATACAATGAAAGACTTGATAAAAAAATAAGCGAAACAGAATATCAAAATAAATATAAAAGTTTAATACTTGCTAGAAATAAAATAGACAAGTCTTTAGAAGAAATTAGCAATAACGAACAATCAATAGTCAATGAAGGAAAATTGAAGGATGATTTAAAAAAAATAAGAAAGGCTTATAGAAAAATATCATTGGACAAATTTACTAAAGAAGATTTAAAAGCTTTAATAAAAAGAATAACTTTATCAGGTGAAGAAATAAAAATTGAATATACATTTAATGAAAAAAGTGTTCTTCATTATAAAAAATAAAATGAAGAACACTAAAATTAGATTTAAAAAATTCGTGTTATTATCTGACATCCCCATCATCAGTTGCCCAAACCAAGGTCTAGTAAAAGCCTTGCCATCAGTATTTAAAATATCCAAAATATAATCACGGTTTAGAAGTGCATTAATAGGGGCATCCTTTTTATTCATAATATCAGAAAGCATATTTTTAACTTTAGCCAAATAAGTAGGATTATGAGTCTTAGGATAAGGAGATTTTTTTCTATCTACAATTTCATCAGGAAGAAAATCTTTACAAATATATCTAAGAAGACCTTTTTCTCTACCATTTAAAGCTTTTATTTCCCAAGGAATATTCCATACATATTGAGCTAATCTGTAATCACAGAAAGGAACTCTAAGCTCAAAACCATTATACATAGCCATTCTATCAGATCTATCTAGTAAAGTTTGCATAAACCAATTTAATGTAAGATAAGAAATTTTACGCTTTTCAGCAGTTTCTTTTGAATCAGTATCTAATATTTCGACTTCACTTAAACTTTCATTATATCTAAAATCAATATATTCTTTTAATTTTATCTGATTACTAATAGAAGGATTAAGTAGATGTTGCCTTTCAGAAATAGCGATTGACCAAGGAAAAGTACCACTATTTAATGCATCTTCTCTAAAAAACCAAGGATATCCGCCAAAGATTTCATCTGCACATTCGCCAGTTAAAGAAACTGTCATTTCTTTTTTTACATTTTTGCAGAAAAGAAGCAGAGAGGAATCAATATCAGCCATACCAGGCATATCTCTAGCAATCATACTATCATACAAATATGATGCAAGTTCAGGTGTATCAATTACAATATTATGATGATTTACATGTAAATTTCTAGTCATCAAATTTATATAATAATTATCAGAATTTGGCTGAAAATCGCTTTTAACAAAATTTTTATCATTATCCACATAATCAATAGAATAAGTATTTAAAAGTTCTCTACCTTCTTTTTGGTAGTAATCAGCAGCAAATTTGGTAATGATACTAGAGTCCAAACCACCAGATAAAAATGTACATAAAGGGACGTCAGATACTAATTGTCTAGTTATAGCATCATTTAGTAAATATTTAATTTTTTCACAAGTTAAACCTAAACTATCTTTATGTTCTTTAGAATGTAATTTCCAGTAGCGTTCTACATGAAATCCAGAGTCATTAAAAATTGCAAAGTGAGCAGGTCGCAATTCAAATATATCTTTAAAAATAGTTGTTCCAGGTGTATGGCTTGGACCTATTCCTATTAGTTCACCAATACCTTGAGAATCTAGAACTTTTTCAATACCAGGATATTCGAATATTGCTTTGATTTCAGAAGCAAATACAAGAGTATTATTTAAAATAGAGTAAAAGAAAGGCTTAACGCCAAAGTGATCTCTTGCCATAAATATTTCATTTCTTTTTTCATCCCAGATGGCAAAGCCAAAAATACCATTTAACTTATGTACTATGTCTTTACCATATAAAATGTAACTTTTTAGTAGGGCTTCTGTATCAGAATGTCCGTTTAATTCAAATCCATTTTCTTTTAGAGATTTACTTAATTCGTCAGTATTATAAATTTGACCATTGTAAACGATTACATAGTCACCGTAAGAGTATGATTCAATCATAGGTTGTTTTCCATTTTCAGGATCTACAACGATTAATCTTTTATGACCTAAAGCAACATTTTTATTTGTATAATATCCTTCTTCATCAGGACCTCTTTTTGATAATGTATTATTCATTTTTTTAATAATATCAATATTTTTAGGGGTATCTAAATTATCTTTGAAATTAGAAAAACCAACAAAACCACACATAATAACCTCCACAAAAACTATATTTATTCAGACTATATATATTATTTTTGAGTGAGCTAGTGTGGGGACCGACTAGTTAGAAAATGTTAAAATTAATTAAATTTCACATTTAATTAATTTTATACAGTTTCTACGCTGTTGGGACGAACGAAAAAATAATATATATAGTCAGAAAAAATAAAATATATCTATATATTCTATGCAACTTTAGAAATAAAATTTATTGATTTTAGCAAAAAAATGTAGTAAAATGCATATGAAAGAGGGATAAGCATGCTAATATCAAACATTTTCAAACATCTAAAATTAATTACAAAACATAAATGGGTAGTATTTAAATTAAGTTGTAAAGCAGGAATACCATGGAGAGGTTTTTTACATGATTTTTCAAAATATTCACCAACAGAATTTTTAGAAAGTATAAAATATTATAATGGACATAAATCACCAATAGTTCAAGCAAGGCTTGACAAAGGATATTCAATAGCATGGTTACATCACAAGGGGAGAAATAAGCATCACACAGAATATTGGGTAGATTTTAATGCACCAGAAAAAAATCCAATAATGCCATATAAATATGTAGCTGAAATGCTATGTGATAAATTAGCTGCAGGTATTGTATATCAAGGTAAAGATTGGACTAAGGAATATCCATTAAATTATTGGATTAAAGAAAAAGATAGAATAGTGGCAAATGAAAAAATTAAAGATTTAATCACTGATTTCATGACGCAAATAAGTAGAAATGGAATAGAAAAAGTACTTAATCAAAAAAATTTAAAGGAATTATACAAAAAACATTGTGGCAATCCTTGACAAAATGGAAAAATACTTGTATAATTTTATATGTTATTAAATTTTGAAAAAATGAATAGATATATCAATATCTTTAGCGAGGAGGGATACATATGGCACAACCAAAAAGAAGATGGTCAAAAGCAAGAACACATTCAAAAAGATCTACATGGAAAAAAGAAGAACCAAAATTTGCTACATGCCCACATTGTCATGAACCAGTATTACCACATAGAGTTTGCAGTAATTGTGGATATTATAATGGAAAACAAGTTGTAGAGAAAAAAGAAAATGAAACTGCGTAAGTAAAAGAAAGTAGTGCTTTTAAAAGTACTATTTTTTGCATTATAGGAAATGGCATTTCCTATAATGCAAAAAATAAGATGCACAGAAAAATTTCAAAGAAATTTTTCGCGTCGACAAATCTTATACGCTTCTTGCTAAACCTTAAATTAATATCACAAATATTAAACCATAATGAAAAGGTTTAGCGAAGCTAGATTTGTCACTATTTAGGAGGTTAAATATGCCAAAATCAACCTTTTATAATCTAAATAAAGACAAAAAAGAAAAAATAAAAAAAGCAATAAGGAATGAATTTAGTAGAAATCCATTTTCTAAGGCATCAATAAGCAATATAATAGAAGAAGCGCAAATACCAAGAGGAAGTTTTTATCAATATTTTGATGATAAAGAAGATGCATTAAAATATATACTAGATGAAGTAGCTCAAAAAGAAAGAAAGAAGATAATAGATATTTTAAATAGAAATTCTGGCGATATATTCAAAACAAGTATTGAATCATTTGATTATATTTTAAATAAAAATATAAATGAAAAAGAAATACAATTTTTAAAGAATGTGGTTCAAGAAATAAAAGAAGAAAATATAGATTTTCAATTACCTATAAGAAGTAATTTTAAATCTACTGTAGAAAAGTGGAATATAAATACAGAAAGCTTGAATATAAAATCAGAAGAAGATTTAAAATATATATTAAGAATATTGTTTATTGTAACAAAGACTCAAATAATGGATGTAATATTAAAAAGGATTAGTAAAGAAAAAGCAAGAGAAAATTTAATTAAGCAAATACAAATATTAAAAGAAGGAATGACAAAAAAATAGACAGAAAATTACAAATTTAGAAAAAATTTTTCAAAAAATGTATACTTTTTTTTGATATTATGATATTATATCAGTATAATAAAAATACAAAAGAAAGAGAGGGATATACATGTTTGAAAAATTTTTAAAAAGGTCAAACTGGACTGATATTGTAATATCAATAGTATTCGTGATTTTAGGATTACTATTAATAGTAAAACCAGTAGAGATGGTATCTGTAATATCAATACTTTTAGGAGCAGTATTTATAGTAATAGGAGTACTTAAATGGATGGATTATCTTACATCAAAAGATAAAGAAGATTATCTATTAACAATTGCTCTAATATCTGTAATCTTTGGTGTAATTATATTGTTCTGCTCAGATGTAATAGCTGGAATATTTAGAGTAATCATTGGTTTATGGATAATTGTAGCAGGTATCAGAGATTTCCAAACAGCTTTGGCTTGGAAAAATGTTAAATCAGGATTATGGACATTAACACTTGTGCTATCTATGCTTATGATGATTGCAGGTATTATAGTATTAGTAAGTACAACATTGGCTATACAATTAGTTGGTGTGATAATAGCAATATATGCTGTATTAGATATCATTACAAGAGCAATATTCATTAAAAAAGTAAAAAATTATTTAGATGATTAATATTAAAAAGACCATTTGGTCTTTTTTTGTATTATAGGAAAGTACAACAAAATGTTTTAAAAAATTCAATCAATACTATTGCAAAAGAATGTTCGTTATGATATACTTAGGACATAGATTGGTGGTGAGAAAGTGAGATTAACATTTCCATATATATTTAAACCAAATAATATGCAAAAAGAAATAATAGAAGATATAATATGGCATTGTGAAAAAGTATACAACACATTAAATTATGATATATATCAAGGAAAAGAAATAATATCAATAGAAAAGAATTTAAATATACAAAGTAGCAAAATTTATAAAAAGTATAGAGAAACAAACTGGCATTCTAAATATTTACATTCACATACATTACAAGAAATTATTATAAATTGTGTAAGTGACCATAAATCATATATGGCACTAAAAGAAAAATATAACAATGAAGATAAAAGCATTAAAGGAGAACCAAGAAAACCAAGATATAAAAAGTCAGGGAAGATACAAATAACATTTACAAAATATGCAATAAGACTAGAAGGAAATACTTTAAAATTATCAATATCAAAAGAAATGCAAGAAAAGTTTAAAGTAAAAAGTTTAAATTTTTTAATTCCAAGAAAATTAAAAAAACTAGTAAATTTTTCAGCAATAAAAATGATAAAGATAAGAAAAGATGGAGAAAATAAATATAAAATGGAAATGATATATGAAAGAGAAGAAAAAAGAACAGAAGGAACAAATGTAATGGCAATAGACTTAGGGCTAGATAATTTAGCAGCATGTACAAATATGAATAATAACGAAACATTAATAATAGCAGGAGAAAATGCAAAATCAAAAATAGGATATTATAATAAAGAAATACAAAGATTACAAAAAATACAAATGAAAATGGTAGGAAGTAAAAAATATAAGAATACAAAACAAATAGAAAAAATGTATAGAAAAAGAAAACAATATTGTAATACATATATGCACAAAGCAAGTAGAATGATAGTAAATTATGCAAAAGAAAACGAATGCGACAGAATAATAATAGGAAATATAAAAAATATAAAGCAAGAAATGAAAAACAATAAAAGATTTGTGCAAATGCCAATACAGGAATTAGTACAAAAGATAAAATATAAAGCAGAATTAGAAGGAAAAGAAGTAATATTAATAGAAGAAAGATATACATCAGGAGTAAGTAGTATAGATAAAGAAGAAATAAAAAAAGAAAACTATAATAAAACAAGAAGAATAGAAAGAGGATTATTTAAAACAAACAGTGGAAAGCTAATAAACAGTGATATAAATGGAAGTTTAAACATATTAAGAAAATATATAAAAAACTTTAGTCCAAACCTAGAAATAGCGATGGATATTGGCCGAGAACAACGACCATTAAAGAAAAGGGTTGCCTAGAGATAGGTGGAAACTTAAAAACAACATCTTTATAAAAATGGGCACTAATTTAGTATTAATGCCCAGAGTGAAAATTTTTAATTTTCACTTTTGTTCTATATAATACTATACTTTTTAAAAAGTTATGATATAATTATATAAATTTTAAATGATAAGAAGTAAAGATTGAAAAATTGATTTTTAAACCAGATTTGTATTTAAAAAGAAAATGAGGTTAAAATGGAAAAAGAATATAAAGAAGAAATTTTAGAAAAATGTTTACCTATATATTTAGAAGAAGATTTAAAAAAATTAAAAGAAGGAATAAAAAATAAAGTAAGTTATTTAGATTGTTTAATTAATGAACTTCAAGGTTCTGTGAATAGTGCATTTGTTGATGGAGATATAACAGAGGAACAATGTGATTATTTTTACAGAAAATATATTTATGGTGGATTAATTTAAAGAATGTACAAATAGAGTAAATAAAAAATGATTTCATTTTATTGGAAAAAGAAAGGAATTTACTATGATTGATTTTACAAATTGTGAGATAAATAAATATAAATATTATGGTGGAAAAAATGGTGGCAAAATTTGTATTAAATATAATAATGAAGATTATATGTTAAAATTTCCAGGGATAAATGAGGGAATTTCTGGACATGAATATTCAAATAATTGTATATCTGAATATATTGCTTGCCATACATTACAGTCAATAGAACTACATGTGCAAGAAACTATATTAGGGAAGTGTAAATATTTGTATTTCCAACATCTGCACTAAAAATAAATGATAAAAAAATAAATTATTTCGAATATATAAGTAAATTAGAAAATGAAGAATGTAATAATGCATTATCTAGAATATTTCCAAAAATAGATTTAGAAAGTGTAAATAAGATTATAGAGGAAACACCTTTTATTTCTGATATTAGAAAAGAGTTTTACAAGAAAATCATACAAATGAGATATGAGAAGATATTGAAATACAGTTATGAAAAATTAAAGAAAGAGGTTTAGCAATGGAAAAACTAGTATTAGTTGATGGAAATAGTATAATGAATAGAGCATTTTATGGAATAATGGGAAGTAAAATGCTAACAACAAAAGACGGAAAATATACAAATGCAGTATATGGATTTTTAGCAATTTTATTTAAATTATTAGAAGATGTAAAGCCAGAATATATGGCAGTGGCATTTGACTTAAAAGCACCAACTGCAAGGCATAAAATGTATGAAGGATATAAAGCAAACCGAAAAGGAATGCCAGAAGAACTAGCAGAGCAAATGCCAGTTATAAAAGAAGTACTAAAAGCAATGAATATAGAAATAATTGAAAAAGAAGGATATGAAGCAGATGATATTTTAGGTACACTTTCAAGGTTTGGTGAAAAGCAAGGAAAAGAAGTTACAATACTTTCAGGAGATAGAGACACATTTCAACTTGCGACAGACAATGTAATGATAAGAATACCAAGAACAAAAGGTGGAAAAACAGAAACAGAAATATATGATAGAAAAAAAATAGAGGAAAACTATGGAATAGAGCCAAAACAACTAATAGAAGTAAAAGGATTACAAGGAGATACATCTGATAATATACCAGGAGTACCAGGAATTGGAGAAAAGACAGCACTGAGTCTAATACAAAAATATGGAACAATAGATAATTTATACAAAGAGTTAGATGCAGGAGATCCATCAATAAAAGGAAAACAAAGAGAAAATCTAGAAAACAATAAAAATTTAGCAGAACTTTCTAGAACATTAGGAACAATAAACATAGAAGTACCATTAGATGAAACATTAGAAAAATTAAAGATTAAAGAATGGAATAAAAAAGAAGTATTAGACATCTTTAAAAGATTAAATTTTAAAAGATATATAGATAGATTCAATTTAGAAGATGGAAATGATGCAACTAGTCAAAATATATCAAATGAATTACAAGATAATTTGTTTGAAGTAAAGATGAAAACAGTTCAAGAAGTAAAAGAAATAATAAAAAATCAAAAAAGGATGATATTTTATCTTGAAACAGTAAATGATAATAATGACGAAAAAATAATAAATGAAAAAATACAAAGTTTAAGCATATATAATAAAGAAGAAAATGAAGTGTACAGTATAGACTTAAAAAAAGAGGAAGATATTTTAGAATTTAAAGATGTTTTTGAAAATGAAAAAATAGAAAAAATAGGTACACATTTTAGCAAAATATATATAATGCTAAAACAAGTTGGAATAGAAATAAAAGGCATATATTTTGATGCAAAAATTGCAGGATATATTTTAGATTCCACAAACAATAAATTATCTACAGAAGATTTAGCAGAACAATATTTAAATATTGATTTAGAACAATATTTTAAATCAGAAAAACAAGAACAAATGAATCTATTTGACCAGATGACAGAAAAAGCAGAAGAAAAAGAAGAAAACGATAAAGAAAAAAAAGGCAACTTCTATGCATATATTTTTGCAAAATTAGAAGAAATAATGACAAAAAAACTAGAAGAAATGAATGCAGTTTCATTATATAGAGATATAGAAATTCCAACAGTAACAGTATTATCACAAATGCAATGGAATGGAATGTATGTAAACAAAGAAAAACTAGAGCAATTTGGAAATGAGCTAAAAGAAAAATTAGAAGAAAAAACAAAAATTATATATGAATTAGCAGGAGAAGAATTTAATATAAATTCAACTAAACAACTAGGGGAAATACTTTTTGAAAAAATGAAATTACCAGTAATAAAAAAGACAAAAAGCGGATATTCAACAGATGTAGATGTTTTAGAAAAATTAAAAAGAGAAGATCCAATAATTGGACAAATTCTAGATTATAGACAATTAATGAAATTAAATTCTACATATATAGAGGGATTAAAACCATATATTAATAAAAAAACAGGTAGAATACATTCATTTTTTCATCAAACAATAACAGCAACTGGAAGAATAAGTTCAACAGAACCTAATTTACAAAACATACCAACAAGGTTTGAACTTGGAAAACAAGTAAGAAAAGTATTTGAGCCAGAACAAGGTAAAGTATATATAGATGCAGATTATTCTCAAATAGAATTAAGAGTTTTAGCACATATGTCTGGAGACAAGCATATGTTAGAAGCATTCAAAAACAATGAAGACATACACAAACAAGCAGCCTCAAAAGTATTCAAAACACCTATTGACCAAGTTACAAAAGAGCAAAGAAGCAATGCTAAAGCAGTAAATTTTGGTATAGTATATGGAATAAGTGACTTTGGACTAGGGGAACAATTAGGAATATCTAGAAAATTAGCAAAAAAATATATTGATGAATATCTTGAAGAATATTCAGGAATAAAAGAATATATGGGTAATATAATAGAAAAAGCAAAAAAAGATGGATATGTAGAAACAATTTTCCATAGAAGAAGATATATACCAGAATTATCTTCTAAAAATTATATGGTAAGACAATTTGGAAGTAGAGCAGCTATGAATACACCAATACAAGGAACTGCAGCAGATATAATGAAAATAGCAATGATTAAAGTTTATAGAGAATTGAAAAATAGAGGGATTGAAGCAAAAATCGTTTTACAGGTACATGATGAAATGATGATAGAGGCTCCAGAAAAAGAGATAGAAGAAGTAAAAGGAATTTTAAAAGAGTGCATGGAATCTGCAACGACTTTAGATGTTCCATTAATTGCAGAAATTTCTGTTGCTGATAATTGGTATGATTGTAAATAAGATTTAATTAGATTTAGTAACAGTTCAGTACGTCCCCACAAGACCCTCCAAAATTAATAAATTATTACATTCTCGCACTATTTAGGTTTTTATTGTACTGAACTGTTACCAAATCAAACTAATATAGGAGGGAATCTTGAGAAAAGGTAAGAAAGCATTAATTATAATAATTATTTTAATTGTACTTCTGGTAGTTTTATTTAATGTTTTGAAAGTGCAAAATAGAATTTTAGAAATAATATATCCAATAAAATATAATAATTTTGTAGAATTATATGCAAAAGAATATCAAGTAGATGAATATTTAGTATATGCATTAATAAAAGCAGAAAGTAATTTTAACCCCAAAGCAGTATCAGGAAAGGAAGCAAAAGGATTAATGCAATTAGTAACAAGTACTGCTTGTGATGTAGCAAGAAATTTAGGGCTTAACTTAACAGAAGAAGAAGTAGAAGAGAAACTATTAAATGTAGATTTTAATATTAATTTAGGAACAAAATATCTTTCAATATTATTAGAAAAATATGAAAGCATAGAATTAGCACTTACTGCATATAATGCAGGAATTGGTACAGTAGATAATTGGATCGAAGAAGGAACAATTAAAGATGATGGATCAGATGTGGAAAATATTCCATACAAAGAAACTAATCAATATGTTAGAAAAATTTTAAGGGATTATAAGATATATCGAGAATTATATTAATTTATATAAGTACTAGACAAATTGCAAAAAATCTATTAAAATAGAGGGGAAAAGGAGAATGATTATGGAAGCGGAACAATTAATTTTTGCAATCATTGCTCTAGTATTTTTTATTTATATGTTTTATTCTATGATAAAAAATAATGATACTAGTTATGTGATGATTCTAATAATACAAGTTGTAGGAATTGCACTTAACTTTTTTGAAGTATTATTTGGAATAAAATTAAATCTTTTTTTTGTTGTAGTAAAATATATTTTAGCTGTAATAATACCTTTAATTGTAATATTATTAGCCAAAAAAGGAAAGCCATTATTTGAAGTAATAAGCTTAATAAAAGCAAATGTATTTCTAAAAATGGGAAATAATAAAAAGGCAAAACAAGCATTAATTGATTTAGTCACAAAATACCCAGAAAACTATAATGGACATAAGTTACTAGCAAAAATTTATGAACAAGAAGGCGGAATGAGAAAAGCAATAGACGAATATGTATTAGCAATAGATAGTAATAAAAAAGATTATGACTCATATTATAAAGTTGCAGAATTATTAAATGGATTAGAAAAACAAGATGAAGCAGCAGAAATGTTATTCAATTTGTTGAATAAAAAACCAGAATATTATAAAGCTACAGAGTTGTTAGGAGAAATTTTGATAAAGAAAGAATTATATAAAGAAGCAGCAAATGTTTATCAAGATGCTTTAAAATATAATCCAATGAGCTATGATCTAAACTATAATTTAGGAATAGTTTATACTATGCTTAATGATTTTCAAAATGCAAAAATATGTTATGAAAAAGCAGCAGAAATAAATAGTTTATCATACCATTCTAAATATTTCTTGGCAGAGATAGCATTAATATACAAAGATATTGAAGAAGCAGAAAAATATTTTATGCAAGTATTAGATAATGAAGAATTATCAGCAGACGCATATTATGAGTTAGCAAAGATTGAATTATTAAAAGGAAATAAAGAATCAGCAATAAGATATGCAAATACAGCTATAGATACAGATTCAGGTAAGATAGTACCAAAAATAAAGAAAGAGCCAGTATTTATTCCAATAATAGCAAAAATATCTATACCATTTAATTTGGAAGAAAAAGAAGCAAAATTATTAGAAAAAGAATTAAAGGCTAAAGAACATTTAGAAGAGACTACAGAGATAACAAGAAATTTAAGCAATAGTGATATTGAACAAATGAAAATTAGAAATGAAACGAAAGAATTTGAAAAAAGTGAGAAAGACTTAGATAGCAGAGATTTTAATATGTAGATAGAAAGAGGAATTGTGGCTATTTAATTTAGGCATAATTTCTTTTTTTCTTTATATAATCTTAATAGATATTTACTAATTAAAGAGAACATAAAAAATTGGTATTATAATATTTTTAAAGTTCTCCTGTTCATTTCATTCAAAAAGAATTCATAAGGCTTTCTGAATTAGCCTCTTTCACTCAGACCCTCTCATTCTTCGAGTACCGTGAACATTCCTCATTCGAAAGCCAAATGAATTCTAATTTTCATTCCAATCAAGCGTCGAAACTTTAAAAATATTATAATACCAATTTTTTAATTGTTAAATAGTAATCTTTGAAAGGAGCATTTTAGAATATGAAAAAAATATCTATATTAGGTGGAGATTTAAGAAATATAAATTTAGTGACTTTACTTGCAAAAGATTTTGATATAGTATATACTTATGGATTAGAAAAGGCAGAAAATTTGCAAAAGGACGAAAAAGTAGTATCTTGTAGGAGTTTAGAAGAATTAATGAATAATACAGATGTTTTAATAGCGCCAATACCTTTTTCAAAAAATAACATTGATTTACATATGCCTTTTAGTGATAGTAAAATAACAATTGAAGAAATTATTGATAAAATGAAAGCAAAAAAAATCATATCAGGTTCTATAAAACAGGAAATAGTTAAAAAGGCAGAAGATAATCATATAGAAATAATAGATATAATGAAAAATGAAAGTTTAGCAATATTAAATACAATAGCTACAGCAGAAGGAACAATAGAAATAATTATTAGTAATACTAATAAAATATTGCAAGAAGAAAAAATATTAGTATTAGGATTTGGAAGAGTAGGAAAAATATTAACAAATAAATTAAAAATGCTTAATTGTAATGTAACATGTGCTACAATAAATAAAGAAGAATTGTCATGGATAAGAGCATATGGGTATATACCAAAAGATTTACATAGATTAAAAGAAGAGTATACAAATTTTGATGTTATTGTGAATACGATACCAAGTTTGATATTAGATAAAGAAAAAATTAATTTTTTGAAGCAAGATGTTTTGCTAATAGATTTAGCCTCAGCACCGGGCGGAGTTGATAAAGAATATATAAAAGAAAAAAATATAAAATTTATTCATGCATTAGCACTTCCTGGTAAAGTAGCACCATATACAAGTGCAGAATTTATAAAAGAAGCTATATATCAAGAAATATAAAAATTGTTATTTTACATTATAGAAAATTGCATTTTCTATAATGCAAAAATATAGATGCACAGAAAAATTGCAAAGCAATTTTTCGCGTCGACAAATCTTATACGCTTCTTGCTAGAACTTAAGTTAATGTAACAAATATTATAAAGTAGAGAAAAGGTCTAGCGAAGCTAGATTTGTCTTGCAAAGGATCGAAGGGAGTTTTAGAAATGAATGAAGTTTTACAAGCATTAGTTTTAGGAGTTGTTCAAGGATTAACAGAATTATTACCAATATCAAGTTCAGCACACTTGAATTTGATACCTTGGATTTTTAATTGGAATATTGCAGAAAGTTTTGATGTTGCATTACATTTCGGTACATTACTTGCAATAGTAATATACTTCTTTAAAGATTGGTTAAAGTTAATAAAAGGAGGATATGAGCAAGTTGTAAAGAAAAAGAAAACATTTGAAGGAAAAATGTTTTGGTATTTAGTTGCAGCTACAATACCTGGTGGAATTATAGGATTTTTATTAGATTATTTTGTGGGTGACGCATTAAATATGCCACTATTAATTGCAGGAGCGTTAATAGTAATGGGTATAATTTTATATATTGCTGATAAAAAAGCACCTAATAAAACAGATTATGAACATATGACATTTAAGCAAACATTTATAATAGGTATATCACAAGCATTAGCATTTATACCAGGAGTATCACGTTCAGGAGTAACAATGACAACAGGAAGAATAATGGGAGTTGATAGAGAATCAACAGCTAAATATTCATTCATGTTATCAACACCAATAGTGTTAGGCGCAACATTGTATAAATTTAAAGATTTTGTATTTGGAATGCCTTTTATAGTAGGAGTATTATCAAGCTTTTTAGTAGGGTTAGTAGTAATTAGATTTTTATTGAAATATTTACAAAAAGGAAGCTTCAAAGTATTTGCAATATATAGAGTTCTATTAGGACTAGCAGTCATTGCAATATATTTTGCTAGATAATAGATATAAAAAGATTTTTAAAATAAAAAGGAAAAATGTGATAAAAGGAGAAAAAAAGATTAAAATAGAGAAAAGAATTTAAAAAGATACAAAAAGTGATTTGAATTATGTTAGTAGTATGTGATATATTGCTAACATAATTTTTATTGTCGCAGTCAATAAGACTCTGATGTATTTGAGATGCAATCTTTGCTTGCTATGTCAATTCAGATTCTTTTTAAATTCAAGATTAATTAAAATCAAAAATTTGAAATCAAATTAAAATTCCTGATAAGAAAATAAAAGATAATAAAAAAATAATGTACGAATATTTGCCGTTTATATTCAAAATATTATTTAAATCTAATAATTTCCACAGCTTAGAAAAATATGTAAAGTATCTGAAAAAATTTTATATCAAGTGTTTTAAATTCAAATTAGTTTAAGTTCTAATTATTCTTAAATTCACAGTAAAAATTAAATAAAAAATAGGAGGTATTACAGATGAATAATGAAGAAAAAATTAAAAATGATACAAAAGAAGGAACACAAAAAACGAAACTATTATCTCCAAAACTTGATGTTGTATTTCAAGCTCTATTTGGAGAAGAAGGTAGCGAAAGAATAACCAAAGAATTTTTAGAAGCGATATTAGAAAGAAAAATAGAGGAGGTGGATTTAAGTGGAAATATAGTTTTAAGAAGAGAAAATGTGGAAGACAAAATGGGAGTATTAGATGTACTAGCTAAAATAAATGATAAAGAATATATAAACGTTGAAATGCAAGTATACAATAAAAAGAATTTATTAGAAAGAATATTATACTATTGGGCAAAAATATATACAAGAAATATAAAAAAGAAAGAAGATTATATAGAATTAAAAAAGACAATAGAAGTACTAATAGTAGATTTTGAAATAAAACAATTAAAAGAGCTAGGATACCATAGTAAATGGAAGATAATAGAAGAAAAAGACAGAAAACTAATATTGACAGATGACTTAGAGATACATATAATAGAGATAAATAAAATAAAAAATTTAACAGAAAAAGAGAAAAATAAAGAACTAGTCAAGTGGATATATTTCTTAGAAGAGCCAGATGGGGAGAGGGTGAAAGAATATATGAAAAGTGATAGTGGAATAAAAGAGGCAAAAGGAAAATTAGAGACAATGAGCGAAGATGAAAGAATGCAAATATTAGCAGATTTAAGATTAAAAGCAATAATGGACGAAAAAGCTATAAAAGGATTAGCATATGAAGAAGGAAAAGAAGAAGGAAAAAAAGAAAATACAATAGAAATAGCGAAAAAAATGAAATCTGAAAATATAGATATTGCAACAATAAAAAGAATAACAGGATTAACAGAGGAAGAAATAAAAAAATTATGATTAACAAAAAATTTTACTTTTGCAATCATTAAGTAACTTACTTAATGATTGAATTCTAAAAGTATAATAGCAATAAAAAACAGTAATGTCAATAGTTACAAAGTATAAAATTTAAAGTAAAATGAATAACAAAAATATTTAAATTTAAAACAGGAATAGCTTATTTTATTAGTAAAATCAGGCTATTCCTGTTTCCTTTACAATCATTAAGTAAGTTACTTAATGATTAGTAAAAGGAGGAGCAAATATGCAAAAGAAGAGCAAAAACAAAGAAAACTATTTAAAATCACCAGACAAAGTAAATTTTCAAGAGAAAGTTACAAAAGAAATAAAATGCTTAAAACCAAGAAAAAAGATTTCAAAAAATTTAATTAAGCAAAATGCAGGAATAACATTATTAGCATTATGTATAACAATAATAGTAATAATAATATTAGCAAGTATAACAATAGGAACAATTTCACGGAGACAATGGAATATTAAATAATGCAACAATGGCAAAAGAAAAAACAGAAATAGCAGATGAAAAAGAAATAATAGGAAGAGCATCTGTACAATCAATGGGGAAAAATAAAAGAGGAGATTTAGAGCAAGAAGAATTTCAAGAAGAGTTAGACAGAATGGTAGGAGAAGGAGAAACAACAGTAACGATAGATTTAGAAGACTATAATTTTTTTGTAAGATTTGAAGAAAGTAAAAGAATATATAAAGTAGATAGAAATGGAAATGTAGAATATTTAGGAATAGAAACAGAATTAATAACACAAGCAGAAGTAACAGCAAAACCAGAAAGTAATACAACACCAGAACTAACCCAAACAGTAGAAATAACAATAGAAACACCAATATTAATCGAGGGAGCAGAATACAGTTTAGTATATGCATGGAATCAAGATAATAATGTAGCACCAGAAGATAGCCAATTTACAGAAGAAAAAAATTTAGAAGGAGCAGGAAGAATAAGGAAAGCAACAGTAAATAGTAGTGATACAGAAGAAGGAGATTATTATTTATGGGTAAGAATAGTAGTAGGAGAAATAGAGAAAGAAAAATGTTTTGGACCATATGCAATAAAAGATCATACAACTTTAGTATCTGTTAGTTGGAATGGTGGTTTAGCAGATGGAGGATTTTTAGGAAATAATGAAGTGCCAAGAGGAAAAATACAAAATATTAATATAATTACATCATTGGAAGGACATAGTTTAGATGATGAAAATACATGGGATATATCGCAAAGCAAAGATGGAACATATCTAGCATGGTATGAAGTAAATGAAAATGGATATTATGATGTAACAATAGCAGGAGAAGGAGGAGTGGTAGCAAATAGTAGATCAGAGTATTTGTTTAAAAATATAGGGACAGGAGTAGAAAATGGAAAAGTAACAATAACAGGCTTAGAACATCTAGATACAGAATTAGTAACAGGAATGGCTAGTATGTTTGAAAGTTGCAAAGCAGAGGAAATTGATGTAAGTAATTTTAATACAGAAAATGTTACAGCTATGAGTTCTATGTTTTCAGGTTGTAGCAATGTAAAAGAATTGAATTTGAAGAATTTTAATACAGGTAAAGTGACCACTATGGCACTGATGTTTAGTGGTTGTAAAGCAAAAAGTATTGATTTAAGTAGTTTCAATACATCAAATGTAAACAATATGGATAGAATGTTTGATAATTATCAAGCAACAAATTTAGATTTAAGCAATTTTAATACTAGTCAAGTAACAAATATGAATGCAATGTTTAGAAGCTGTAAAGCAACAAGTATAGATGTGAGTAGTTTTGATACTAGAAATGTAACTAATATGAATTGTATGTTTGAAAGTTGTAAAGTGAAAAATTTAGATTTATCAAGTTTTAATACTAGAAATGTAACTAATATGAACAGGATGTTTACCGGGGATGGAACTTTAGAAACTTTAGATATTAGGAACTTTGATACTGGTAAAGTAACGAATATGAATTCGATGTTTGCTGGATGCACAAATTTAAAAGAATTAGATGTAAGTCATTTTGATACAAGTAACGTAACCGCCATGACAAGTACATTTTATAACTGTAGAAGTTTAACAGAGCTAGATGTAACTAATTTTAATACAAGTAAAGTAAGAGTTATGAATAGTATGTTTTTGGGGTGTAGTAATTTGACAGAGATAGATGTAAAAAATTTTGATACAAGCAATGTAACTAATATAGAACTCATGTTTACTATTTGTTCTAATCTAACATCAATAGATTTAAGTAACTTTAATACAAACAAAGTAACAAGTATGCAGCAATTATTCAACGGATGTGGTAATTTAAAAGAAGCAAATTTATGTAGTTTTGAAACTCCAAATTTGAGTGATTGTAACTTAATGTTTTATGGCTGTAGAAAATTAGAAAAAATAGATATAAGAAAAATTGAAATACCAGAAATATGTACAAAATATCAACAAATATTTGAGCGTGTACCAGCATCATGTAATATTATAGTAAATGAAAATATGTCAAATTGGATGGACAACAATGGGTATTCTGTTTGGAATAATCGTCTAATCATATAAAAATAGGTAGTGATAAAATATAAATAAAAATAGGAGGGTATATGTCAGATAAAAAGAAAAAAATCATCATAGGAACAAGTATAGCAGGAATTTTGCTATTGATTGTTATCCTAATCATTGCAATATCAAATAATAAAAAAACAGAAGAAAATACAGGACTATTAGAAAATGTGGATTTATCAGAATTAATAAATATAGAAAATGTAGAAAGTTTATCATTTAATACAGAAAAGACGGAAGAAGAAATATCATCAAAATATACAGCAAATAGGAAATATGAAGTAAAAGCAAAAGTACAAGCATCTGATATAACAGGGAAAATGATATATGTAAGAAACTCATATGAAAAATTAAATATATTTAAAGTAGAATATGAATTAAGTAAATATGGAGATAAAGCAAGAGAAATAAGCGATATTATACAAGAATTTGAAATGATATGTGAAGGATATATGGAAATAACAGAAGATGAATATGAAGAGTCAGAGCAATTGTATGGGGAAAGTAGTGTGGATTTTGAATTACCAGTAGAAGAAAGTATATATACTGAAGGAAGGCTATATAGTAAAACATATAAAAGTGAAGAAAATGAATATGATATAAATTTCTATAAAAATGGTGAAAAAATAATATGTGAATTTGTAAATGTATTAAAATAAGTTTATAAAATAATTTAAGTGTAGCAGAAGCACCAATAGCAAGAGATGAAGCTAGTAAAAACAGCAATAATTTCTTGCTATTTTTTTCCTTATGTAGTAAAATAACGATATAATATCAAGGTCAAAAATACTAACGAAAGTAATGGAGTGTGATTTTATGTATAATATTGGAATTGGAACAAGTGATTTTAAAAAAATGAGAATAAAAAAATATTTATATATAGATAAAACAATGTATATAAAACATATATTAGATAATAAAAGTGAGATTTTATTAATCACAAGACCAAGAAGATTTGGAAAAACATTAAATATGAGTACATTAAGATATTATTTTGATTGTACAATAAAAGACAGCAAAGAATTATTTGAAGGTTTAAAGATAATGGAGCAAGGAGAAGAATACACATCAAAATTAGGATATTATCCAGTAATATATGTAACACTAAAAGATGTAAGAAGTACAAATTTTGAAAAAATGCTAATACAATTAAAAACAGAATTAGTAGAAATATATATAGACCATGCCTATTTATTAAAAAGTGAAAAGCTTTTAGATGTAGAGAAAGAGATGTTCAGCAAAATTCTAAATTTAAGAGCAGAAGAAATAGATATGCAAAATGCATTAAAATTGCTAGTACGATTATTATATAAAGAATACAATAAACCAGTAATATTATTAATAGATGAATATGATGTACCATTACAAGATGCATATGTAGAAGGATATTATGATGAAGCAGTAAGATTCTTCAAAACATTTTATGGAACGACATTTAAAGACAACCCATACTTAGAAAAAACAGTACTAACAGGAGTAAGTAGAGTAGCAAAAGAAAGTATATTCAGTCGGAGCAAATAATTTTAAAGTTTATACAGTCTTAGATAATGAATTTAGTGAAGATTTTGGAATTACAGAAGAAGAAATGGATAAAATTATAGAAGATTTTAATATAGAAGATGAAAAACAAGAAATAAAAAAATGGTATGATGGATATACAATAGGGAATACAACAGGAATATACAATCCATGGAGTATATTAAATTATTTAACAGATAGAAAATTGGTGCCATATTGGGTAAATACAAGTTCAAATGATTTAATAAAATTAATATTAAAAAATTCAGTAACAGTAAAAGAAAGAATAGAAAGACTATTAAATGACGAAGAAATAGAAGTACAAATAAATTTAGAAACAGTAATAGTAGGAATAGAAAATAACGAAGATAATATATGGGGACTACTATTAGGAACAGGGTATTTAAAAGTAACAGGAGTAGTAGACCTAGCAATGCACATATATAAAGTAAAAATACCAAATTATGAGATAAAGATTTTATTCCAACAAATAATAGATGAATGGTTTAGAAATAAAGTAATAGGTAATGACTTAAGAAGCATATTAAAGGATTTAGTAACATTAAACTTAAAAGAATTTGAAAAGAAATTTAATATATTAGTAAAAGAAATGTTTAGTTATATGGATGTAGGAGAAAACACAGCAGAAAACTTTTATCATGCATTTGTATTAGGAATGTTAGTAGGGCTAAAAGATAACTATATAGTTAATTCAAATAGAGAGTCAGGTGTTGGCAGATATGATATAATGTTAGAGCCAAAAGATAAAAATGGAAATAGCTTCATAATGGAATTTAAAGTATTAGATGATATGGAAGAAAAAACAATAGAAGACACAATAGAAAATGCAAAAAAACAAATAGAAGAAAAAGGATATGAAACAAATTTAAAAGAAAGAGGATTTACAAATATAACCAAAATGGTATTTGCATTTAAGGGCAAAGAAGTAAAAATGGAAATATATTAAAAGTTGTTCTTTAAGTAACTTACTTAATGATTGAATTCTAAAAGTATAATAGCAATAAAAAACAGTAATGTCAATAGTTACAAAGTATAAAATTTAAAGTAAAATGAATAACAAAAATATTTAAATTTAAAACAGGAATAGCTTATTTTATTAGTAAAATCAGGCTATTCCTGTTTCCTTTACAATCATTAAGTAAGTTACTTAATGATTAGTAAAAGGAGGAGCAAATATGCAAAAGAAGAGCAAAAACAAAGAAATTTACCAAAAAATAACAAAAAGACATTACATAAGAGCAGAAAGCTTAAGTAAAAAACCAAGTAGGAATCTAAAAAATAAAAACTCGGGAATTACATTGCTTGCACTATGTATAACAATAATAGTAATAATAATATTAGCAAGTATAACAATAGGAACAATTTCACGGAGACGATGGAATACTAAACAATGTAGGAAAGGCTAAAAAAGATACAGAAATATCTAACTGGCAAGAAAAGATAGATGTTGCAATAGTAAAAACGGAAGGAAGTAAAACTAATCCAACAATAGAAGATGTAATAAATGAATTAATAGAAGATAAAATAATTTCAGATCCAAGTAAAGTAAACATGGAGACAGGAGCAATAACGACAAACGAGCCAAGCTACGTAATAGAAGGAAAATTAGATGACTATTTAAGAGGAATAACAGCAGATCTAATAGCAAATTCCGAAGATAAAAGTGAATATTATGGAGCAGAATTAAAAGGATATAAAACTGCAGATGAAACTAAAGCTAAAGCAGATGGATGGCAAATTTTTTATGCAGATGAAAATAACATTTATATAATAGCAAATGAATATATAGAAAGGCAATACATACCATATAGTACTAAAAAAGATGCAAATGGAAATAGAGTAGTTACAACTAATAAGCCAGATGGAGGAAGTGCGTATCCAAGGGGAGCAGCCCTTACTAATATTTTAGAAGATTACAAAGGTACAGATGATATAGAAGCACGATTGAAAAAATGGAGTAATAGTTATTTTTCAAAAGGTTATACAAGTACAAATGCTAATACGAAGGCAGTAGCATATATGTTAGATACAGTGGCATGGAAAGACTTTGCAGGTGATAATGCAGAGTATGCAATAGGAGGACCAACATTAGAGCTGTTATTTAAATCATATAATGAAAAATATGATACAGGATATATGGCAGAAGCAACAAGTGCAGTAGGATACCAAATAAAAAAAACAGAAAGTGACTCTTGGAGTGATTTTATATTAGGAATGATACAAATGGATGAATTATATATAGCTCCTTCTGGTAATAAAAATGCATATGCATTAAGGATTGCTAGCCCAGCTGCATCTTCTAGTCTCAATGTATATCGATTAGATGCAAATACTCATATGAGTATAGATGCTTATGCTGGCAATAATGCCGGTTTCCGTCCAATAGTGTGCTTAAAAAATACTATAGGTTTACAAAAAAATACAGATGATGCAGGAAAAATATATTATACAATTAAAGAATAGTATATCTGTAAAAATAGAATATTACATTAATTAAAAGTTGAGAATTAAATTAAAAATTCGTCTCAACTTTTAATGTTTTATATTTTACTCTTTAAAAATCCTAGAAAATGTGATAAAATAGACTAAATTATTAAATTTGGTGGTAGAAATGTTAGAAAAAATAAATTCAATAGAAGATTTAAAAAAGCTAAATATAGCAGAAAAGGAAGAACTAGCAAAAGATATAAGAAAATATATATTAGAAATAGTATCAGAAAATGGAGGGCATCTAGCTTCAAATTTAGGAGTTGTTGAATTAACAATAGCATTACATAGTGTATATAATGTGCCAGATGATAAAATAATTTGGGATGTTGGGCATCAGACATATGTTCATAAAATATTAACAGGAAGAAAAGAAGAACTAAAAACACTAAGAAAGCTAAATGGAATAGCAGGATTCCCTAAAACTAAAGAATCTGAAACAGATTGTTTTAACACAGGGCATAGTAGTACATCAATTTCAGCAGCATTAGGAATGGCAAGAGCAAGAGATATAATGGGAAAAGACAATTCAGTTGTAGCAGTAATAGGAGATGGAGCATTAACAGGTGGAATGGCAATAGAAGCTTTAAATGACGCTGGATATAGTCAATGTAAAATGACAGTAATATTAAATGACAATGAAATGAGTATCTCCAAAAATGTTGGCGGATTAAATATGTTCTTAAGTAAATTAAGAACGAAAAAATTATATACAAAATCTAATATATCAGCTAAAAAAATAATATTAAAAATACCATTAGTAGGAAAGCCATTTGTAAGAGTAGTACGTAGAGTCAAAAGAAGTATAAAACAATTGATAATACCTAAAATGTTTTTTGAAGATATAGGATTTACATATTTAGGACCTGTTGATGGACATAATATACAAGAGCTAGAAAACATATTGAGATTAAGTAAACAAGTAGAAGCACCAGTATTAGTCCATGTATTAACTAAAAAAGGAAAAGGATATAAAATAGCAGAAGAAAATCCAGATAAATTCCATTCAACAGGACCATTTAATATAGAAATAGGAGAGTCAAAATCAAAGAAAAAAGATGACTATTCAAAAGTATTTGGTAAGAAATTAGTAGAACTTGCAAAAAATAATCCTAAAATAGTTGCTGTAACAGCATCAATGAAAGATGGAACAGGATTAACAGAATTTCAAAAACAATATCCAGATAGATTTTTTGATGTAGGAATTGCAGAACAACATGCAATTGGATTTGCAGCAGGAATGGCAAAAGCAGGAATGATACCAGTAGTTCCAATATATTCATCTTTTTACCAAAGGGCGTATGATCAAGTAATTCATGATGTAGCAATACAAGAATTACCAGTAGTTATGTGTGTAGATAGAGCAGGAGCCGTAGGAGCAGATGGAGAAACACATCAAGGATTATTAGATATGGCATTTTTTAGGTTAGTGCCAAACTTAAGCATATTAGCACCAAAAGATTTTAAAGAATTAGAAGATATGTTAGAATTTGCAGTAAATTTAGGAAAACCAGTAGTTATAAGGTATCCAAGAGGAGGAGAAGATAATCATAAATTTAATTCTGAAAATCAGATAGAATTAGGTAAAGCAGAATTATTAAAAGATGGAGAAGATATAACAATAATAGCCATTGGAAAAATGGTTGCAAGAGCAATGAAAATTGCAGAAAAATTACAAAAAGAAGACATAAAAGCAACAGTTATAAATAGTAGATTTTTAAAGCCATTAGACAAAGAAAAAATAAAAGAATCTGTAATAAAAACTAAAATAGTTGTTACAGTAGAAGATGGAACAATTATAAACGGTTTAGCAACAGCAGTAAGTGAAGTTATTGCAGAAAATGGAATAAAAGATAAAAAAATATTAAATTATGCTTATCCAGATAAATTTATACAACATGGAAGTGTAGCAGAACTAGAAAAAATATATGGTCTTGACGAAGAAAAAATATATAATGACATATTAAAAGAAATGAAGGGAAAGAATTAGTAATGACAAAACAAAATATTTTAGACGAATATAAAAAGCAAGAAGACAAAATCTTGTTATCACAAATTTTAGACAAAATAGATTTTAGCCAAAAAAGAAATAGAATAGAAAATAGCGATTTTTTAGACATGTACCAAGTTGCATTAGTAAAAAACTTTTTAAGAAAAACGCAAAATAATTCATATATCTTATATGGAGGATTCGAAAATGCAGAAAGACAAATAGCAATATTTTATCCAGAATCATATAGTGAAGAAATGGTACAAAAAAACTATAACAAAATATTTAAAATAATACGAATTACCTTACCAGAAGAAGATAAAGGAAAATATTCACATAGAAATTATTTAGGTGGAATAGTTAAATTAGGCATAAAAAGAGAAAAAGTAGGAGATATTCTAGTATCAGATGAAGGAGCAGACATAATCGTAAAAGAAGAAATAGCAGAAAGTTTAAAGCACGAACTTGGAACATTAACAAGATTTGAAAATGCAAAAATCGAAATAGAAGAAATTCAAAATATAAGAAAACAAGAAATAAAAATAGAAGAAATAAGTATAATAGTGCCATCATTAAGGCTTGATAACATAGTATCAGATTTAGCAAAAACATCTAGAAATAAAGCAGTTCAAATCATAAATCAAGAAAGAGTATTTGTAAATGGACAAAATGAAACAAAAGTATCAAAAAATTTAAAATTAAATGACATAATTACAATAAGAGGAAAAGGAAGATTCATAATAAAAGAATTTGCAGGAACAACAAGAAGTGGAAGAACAGTTTTGAAAATAGAAAAATATGTGTGAGGGAAAATGGGGACGGACTCAAATTTCCCTCTTTTAGTTTTATTAGTTATTATATATGTACACCTGTAATTTTAATAAAGAGGGAAATTTGAGTCCGTCCCCATTTTCCCTCTTAGCTTTTCATTAAAATTGCATCATCTTTATTATCATAATATTTTTTTCTTCTGCCAACTTCTGCAAGACCAAATTTTTTATATAAATTTATTGCAGGAACATTCTTTTCATTTACCTCTAAATTTATTGAACCAATATGATTTTTCTTACAGAAGTCTAATATCTTATTTAATAATAATGAAGCTATACCTTGCCTTAAATATGAATTATGTACAACAATGTTCATTAAATCAGCATCATCCAAAATGATTTTTATTCCAGCAAAACCAATTATTTCATTTTCTAAAGTGACTTTAAAATACTTAGTATTATTGGCTTTTAATTCATCTTCTAATGTTGATTTATTCCAAAAAGTATTAAAATCTTTAAAATCGATTAAATTAATATCGTCAAGTGTCATTTCATCTATTTCAAATTTTTTAGATTCAAGTTGTCTTTGAGCCTGTGGCTTTTTTAAATATAGAGGAAGTATGTTTTCGCCTTTTTTTAAGTTTAAGTATCTTTCTAATCCAGCTATACCAAGATTATATATATTTACATCATTTGAAATTGCTGTATCAAATTCACAATTTTTAAGAATATTTTTTATTTGATCTTTATAAATTATTGAAGCATCTCCAACAAAGTAAATACTTTCATTAGAATAATTAGTTTTCAATAATTCTATAAGATTATCTATAGAAGTTGCTTCTGGAGAATTTAGAACGACATATTTATCATTTTCAAATTTATATAAAGCAAAATAGCAATTGTTATTTTTACAATCAATAATGCTACAAATTATACCGGATTTTTTTATATTATGAGCTAAGCATTCAAGAGAATTAATTCCTATTGTTGGAATATTTAAACTATCAGAAAAAGCTTTAGCAGTTGCTATTCCAATTCTAATGCCAGTAAATGAGCCAGGACCTATGTCACATACAATTAGATCAATATCATTTATAGTTAATTTAGTATCTTCAAATACATTTTTAATATTAGGCATTAAAGATTCAGAATGTGTTAAACCATTATTTAATTCGATTTTTTTAATAAGTTCTTTATCTTCTAATATTGCTACACTACACAATTTACTTGAGGTATCAATACATAATATTTTCACTGTAATTCCTCCTCTAATTTTTTTAATAAATTTTCATATTTTTTACCATATGCAAAAAAATAGATATTTCTGTAATTTTCTTGTTTTGCATCTTTTTCAATTTTGATTTCTAAATGTTCTTCTGGTATGGCATCTGATATCAATTCTCCCCACTCTATAATACAAATGCCTTTTTCAAAATATTCCTCTCCACCAATTTCATAAAATTCAGATGAATCTGATAATCTATATGTATCAAAATGGTATATATTAATGTCTCCTTTAATATATTCATTAACAATAGTAAATGTAGGGCTAGATATTTCATCTTGTAAATCAAAGAAGCTTAAGATTCCTTCTGTTAATTTGGTTTTACCAGCTCCCAATTCACCTGAAAGTATAATTATATCTTTGTTTTTTAAATACTTAGCTAGTATTTTTCCTAAGTTTAATGTATCATCATTAGATTTTGATAAGTAGTTATATTTATACATATGATCTCCTTTAAAAATATTTTTTAGTTTGCATAAATTATAATATAAAAATGCAAGATTGTAAATGCAAAATGACAAAAATGCTTGACATAACTAAAATTACATGTTAAAATAAAGACATATTTTAAGAGTTTACCTAAAGTGATAAACTTGAGCGGTAAAGAGTAACAAAATAGAGTTACTTACACGATAAAGTAAGATATAGTCTTGCGAGGAGTCTTAAAAGATTTCTTTGCAAGGCTTTTTTGATTATAAAAGGGGGAGTGATAAAAATGAACAGAAATAAAGCTTATGGAGAATTGAAATTAGTATTTCCAACAAAAGAATATAAAGAACAAGTAGAAGGATATTTAAAAGAATGTTTAGATAATGGAGAAAAAGAATTAAATGGAGATGGAGGGCTTGATAGAATTAAAGATTTTGACAAATGGTTAGAAAAGATAAAAAACGATTTATCAGAAGAAACAATAGAAAAAGGAAGAGTACCAGCAACATTATTTCTAGCGGTAAGAAAGTCAGATAATAAAGTTGTAGGAACAATTCAGATAAGACATTACTTAACAGAAAGTTTATTAAAAAGTGCAGGACATATAGGAGATGAAGTAAGACCATCTGAAAGAAGAAAAGGATATGCAACTGAGATGATAAGATTAGCAGTAGAAGAATGTAAAAAGCTAGGTATAAAAAGAGTATTAATAGTATGTTTTAAAGATAATATTGCATCAAGAAAAAGTATTATAAATAATGGTGGAGTTCTAGAAAATGAACTACCTACAGAAGACGGCAAAATAGATCAAAGATATTGGATTAGTTTAAAGAAAAGATTTGCAAATAGTGTCAATAGATATAATAATGTTGAAAAAGTAGAACAAAGAATTAAAAACATTAAAAATAAAGATTTTGCAGGAGACATATACTTAAATAATTTTATTAAAATATCAGAACCATATCTATTGGAAAATGGCGTATGTATTCAAGATAGCAATTATAAATGGTTAGAATTTTACAATTATAATTCAAAAATAATGTTAACTGCAATATATAATGAAAAAAATGAAATAGTGGAATGGTATTTTGACATAGCAAGAGGAATAGGAAAAGAAAATGAAGTGCCTTATGAAGATGACTTGTACTTAGATATTGTGTTAACTCCAAAAGGAGAAGTTATATTACTAGATGAGGATGAATTAAAAGAGGCATACGAGAGAAAAGAAATGACTAAAGAAGAATATGATGAAGCTTATGAAATAGCAAATAATTTAATTAATAAAATTAAAGGAAAAGAAAAAGAGATTAAAGAGTTTACAGATAAATACTTAAAAGAAATGTTATAGGGGTGAGGTAAAATGCCAAATTTGATACAGATAATTGGACCACAAGCAGTTGGAAAAATGACGGTAGGTCAAGAATTATCTAAAATAACAGGATACAAATTATTCTATAATCATATGACAATAGAAATGGTAAGATTAATATTTGATTATGATAAAGAAGCATATAGAAAAATGAATAGTAAAATAAGATATGAAGTATTTAAAGAATTTTCGAAGAGCAAAGAAAAAGGAATAATATTTACAGGATGTTTTGACTTTGGAAAAGATTTCAAGGAAGAAAAAGCAGAAACAGATAAATGGATGCAACTTTTCGAAAATAACTATGTAATAGAATTAGAGGCTTCACTAGAAGAAAGGTTAAAAAGAAATAAAACTGAAAACAGATTAGCACATAAAGCATCTAAAAGAGATTTAGAATGGAGCGAAAATGATTTGATTAAATCAATGTCAAAACATAAACTTAATTCTGAAGTTGGAGAAGGAGAAAAAATATTCAAAAATTACATGAGAATAGATAATACCAATCTTCCAGCAAATGATGTAGCAAAAATGATAAAAGAAAACTTTAAACTGTGAGAAGGTGAGAAAATGATTAGATACTATAAAAAAGAAGATATTGACGAAATAGCAAAAATAATAACTGAAGACTGGAAAATAGCATATAAAGGAATAATAGATGAAGAATACCTAGAAAAATTATACTACAAAGAAAATGCAGAAAGAATAAGAAAAAAATATCAAGAGCAAAAATCAATAGTATATGTAGATAAAGAAATAAAAGGATATTGTAGATTTAAAGAAAGTGAAGAAGAAGGTAAAAAAATAGGAGAAATACAAGCACTATATGTAAAATACAATCAACGAGGAAAAGGAATAGGGAGAATATTAGCTAAAGAAGCTATGAAAATATTAAAAGAAAGAGGATATAAAGAAGTAATTATATGGTGCTTAAAAGAAAATCTAAAAGCAAGAGGATTTTATGAAAAAATTGAAGGAAAATTGTACAAAGAAAGATATATAGAAATAGGACAAAAAGAATATGAAGAAGTATGTTATATATACAAATTATAGGAGGAAAAAGAAATGAAAGTTAGAGAAGCTAAGGTTGAAGATATAGAAGAACTATCAGAATTATTGATTCAAGCACAGGAATTACATTGTAAAAATAGACCAGATGTATTTAAAAATATGACGAAAATAGAAGCTGAGGAAGAGATTGTTGAAGTAATAGAAAGTCAAGATAGAAAAATGATTGTTGCAGTAAGTGAAAATGATAAAATTTGTGGATTGGTTATTTATAAGATAAAAAAAGTCGAAGATCACATAAACTTAAAAAATGAAACTATTTTATATATAGGTAAAATAGTAGTGGATGAAAAATCAAGAAGAAAAGGAACGGGAAGCCTATTAATGAAAGAAATATATAGGATAGCAAAAAAATTAAAATGTAATAGAGTTGAATTAAACTGTTGGAACTTTAATAAAGAAGCAATAGAATTTTACAAAGCACAAGGAATGGAAATACAAAGATTAAATATGGAAATAAAAATAGGAGGATAAGAAAATGAAATATTATAAAAAATTGTTAGGAGAAAAAATATATTTATCACCAATGACAACAGAAGATGCAGAAAAATTTACAGAATGGTTAAACGACTTCCAAACAACAGACTATATAGGTAGAAGTGGTGCAATTATAACACTAGAAGGAGAAAAGCAATTTTTAGAAGAACATATAAAAGGAGAAGCAACATTTGGAATAATAGAGATAGAAACAGACGAAATAGTTGGAACAATATCTTTAGAGAAAATTGATCATTTGAACAGAACAGGAACACTAGGAATATTTATAGGAGATATAGAAGCTAGGAATAAAGGATATGGAACAGAAGCAATAAAATTAATATTAGATTATGGGTTTAATTATTTAAATTTAAATAATATTGATTTAGACTTACTAGAATTTAATCAAAGAGCATTAGCTTGCTACAAAAAGTGTGGATTTAAAGAATATGGAAGAAGAAGAAAATGTATATATTTAAATGGAAAATACTATGATAGAATTAGAATGGACATTCTAGCAGAAGAATTTAAAGATAAATACATAAAAAATAGAAATATTTAAGGATATTGTCCCCATTGACAACCCATTGGCAAATTCTTAAAAATATGATAAAATACTACCAAAATATTTTTTGGAGGAAAAATGTTATCAGTATTAGAAGTAAAAAGAAAGCTACCAAGAGACTTTATAAAAGAAATATACGAAATCTATTCACCACTAGTATGTGATAAAATTTTAGCAGGGCTAAACGGAGAAAGAAATGTTAGCATGAGAGTAAACGCAATAAAAACAAATGTGCAAGAAATAATGAAAGTTTTAAAAGAAAATAATATAAAATTCGAAAGAGTAATGTGGTATAAAGATGGATTAATCCTAAAAAATTCAAACGAAAAACAAATAAATGCATTAAAAATTTATGAGGAAGGGTTAATCTATCTTCAGAGTTTGTCTAGTATGATACCACCACTAGTGTTAGAGCCGAAAGAAGGAGAAAAAATATTAGATTTAACAGCGGCACCAGGAGGCAAAACAACAGAAATAGCGGCACTCATGAACAATAATGGATATATTTTAGCAAATGAAATAGATAAAATAAGATGTGAAAGATTAAAATATAATGTAGAAAAACAAGGAGCAAGTATTATCAAAATAAATAATGGCAAAGGAGAAAAATTAGGAGAAGATCATAAAGAAGAATTTGATAGAGTTCTGTTAGATGCACCGTGTAGTGGAGAAGGAACTTTTTTAGCCAATGGGCCAAAAACATATACAAGCTGGTCATTAAGAACAGTTAATGAACTTGCAAAATTGCAAAAAAAATTAATAAAGAGTGCATACGAAGCACTAAAACCAAATGGAACAATGATTTATTCAACATGTACAATAAACCTAGAAGAAGACGAAAAAATAGTAGATTGGGCAATTAAGAATCTAAATTTAAGAGTTATTGATATAAATTTGAATATTGAAGAAAAGAACAAACTACCAATAACAACTGAAAACATGGATAAATCAATAAATAAAACAATAAAAATAATGCCAAGCAGAAACATGGAAGGATTTTATATAGCCAAGTTGCAAAAAATTGAAAGAAGAGGGGAATAAAATGACAAAATTATTAATTAAACTATTTGTGAAAAGTAATGATGTAAAAGATTTAAAAGTAAGAAATAAATATGCAATGTTATCAAGTATAACAGGAATAATAGTAAATATATTACTATCAATATTTAAATTTATAGTAGGACTTATATCAAACTCAATGTCAATAATTTCAGATGCAGTAAATAACATAACAGATGCAGGTTCCTCAGTAGTAAGTATGATAGGATTCAAACTATCACAAAAAGAAATAGATAAAGATCATCCATGGGGACATGGTAGAATGGAATATGTAGCAGCATTTATAGTAGATGTATTAATAATAATAGTAGGATATCAGCTATTACAAACATCAATAGGTAAAATAATCAATCCAGAAATGCCAAGCATAACAAATGTAACAATAATATTATTAGTAGTAGCAATATTAGTAAAATTATGGTTATTTGTATTTTATAGAAAAATTGCAAACACAATAGATTCAGCAGCAATAAGAGGAACAGCATATGATAGTATATCTGATACAATATCAACATTAGCAGTTTTAATATCAGCAATAGTAGCAAAACTAGCAAATGTTTCAATAGATGGATATATCAGTATTTTAGTATCAATGTTCATATTATTTACAGGATGTAAAGCATTAAAAGAAACAATAGACTTATTGCTTGGAGAAAAACCAGATGAAGAATTTGTAAAAGAAATAGAAGAATTTACAAAAAATTATGAGCTAGTATCAGGAATCCATGACATAATGGTACACGACTATGGACCAGGAAGAAAAATAGTATCATTCCATGCAGAAGTACCATCAGACTGCGACATAATGAAAGCTCATGATATAATAGATGAAATGGAGCAAGACATATACAAAAAGTTCAACTGTATAACAACAATACATATGGATCCAATAGTAACAGATGATGAAGAAATAAATCAAATGCGAGAACTAGTAGAAAAGCAAGTATCAGAAATGAATAAAGAATATTCAATACATGATTTTAGAATGACTGATGGAGGAGAACATATAAATTTAATATTTGATTTAGTAGTTCCAAGAGATAGCAAAATAGATATTAAAGAAGTACAAAAAGAAGCACAAGAGAGATTACACAATATAAACAATAAAATAAATGCAGTAATAAAAGTAGAATATTCGTATGTTTAATAATTAATGATTAATTGGGGACAGGTACCGATTAGCCATTTTTGGTCAATCCAGGTTTGAATGGCAACATATAAAAGAAATGTGAATTCTTTGTGAATTTTAGCACTCTCCTATTGACATTGCTAAAAATAGATATATAATATAAATGTAAAAAGAAAAAAGATATTTTTACATGTGCTACCGAAGAGGTGTCAACACATAATTTAAGAAAGGAAGATGATTATTATGTTGTTGCCAAGAAGAAGAAACGAATTCGATTTATTTGACGAGATGTTTAATGACCCATTTTTCACAAGAGGTGAAAACAAACTAATGAAAACTGACATTAAAGAAAAAGGAGACAAATACTTGCTAGAAGTTGACTTACCAGGATATGAGAAAGAAGACATAAAAATAGAAATAGATGATGGATACTTAACAGTACATGCAAGTATGAACAAAAATGTAGACGAAAGTGATAAAAATAGCAAATATGTTCATAAAGAAAGATATGTTGGAGAATGTTCAAGAAGCTTCTATGTAGGAGAAGAAATTAATGAGGAAGATATAAAAGCAAGCTTTAAAAACGGAACATTAAAAATAGAACTTCCTAAAAAAGACCAAAAGAAAATTGAAGACAGCAAAAAATATATTGACATTGAATAAAATGAGAAAAGGCGGATTACAAAATGTAATTCGCTTTTATATATTTAATTAATGTACAAACCTGTCCCAAAGTAACCCAAAATGGTCAATTGGTACCTGTCCCCGATTAACCAAAAATTTGTGTATTAAATATTGACTAATGTTCAAAAAAATGGTATAAATAATAGGTACATTAATAATATGGCCCCTTGGTCAAGAGGTTAAGACGCCACCCTCTCAAGGTGGAATCATGGGTTCGATTCCCGTAGGGGTCACCAATAAAATATTTAAAAGGGAGTAGCTATAAAATACTAATCAACAAACTCGGAACAAAGACCTGGTTAGTATGCTTTAAATAAAAAGTAAGCGAGACTTTTAAAAGAATCAAAAAGGTTCTTTAAAAGTCTCTTTTGTTGTTTATGTAAAGAAAAAACACAAAAAATAAAATAGTTTTTAATATTAGAATTAAAAATAGATAAAATGCAAAAAATACAAGAAAGAAAGGGTTGAAGAAAAGAATGGAAGAACACAATTGGTTTAACAAAGATGTATCAGAAGTAGAAAAAGAACTACAAACTGATATAAACAAAGGGTTAAATAACGAACAAGTAAAAGAAAAGACAGAAAAATATGGACTAAATGAATTACAAGCAGCTAAAAAGAAAACGTTATTGCAAAGATTTTTAGATCAATTTAAGGACTTTTCAATAATAGTTTTAATAATTGCAGCAATAGTATCTGGAGCAGTAGGAATAGCACAAGGAGAAGGAATAACAGATACAATAATAATTTTAATAGTAGTAATTGTAAATGCAGTAATTGGAGTTGCACAAGAAAGCAAGGCAGAAAAATCATTAGAAGCATTGCAAAAATTAAGTGACCACGCATCAAAAGTAATAAGAAATGGAAGTATGTCAGTAATACCAGCAAAAGAATTAGTACCAGGAGATATTGTAGTATTAGATACAGGAGATTATATCCCAGCAGATTTAAGAATTATAGAAGCAGTAAATTTAAAATCACAAGAAAGTTCTTTAACAGGAGAATCTGTACCAGTAGAAAAATCAGTAGAAAAATTAGATGATAAGGAAATAGGAATAGGCGACAGAGTAAATATGTTATTTTCATCTAGTTTAGTAACATATGGTAGAGGAAAAGGAATTGTTGTAGAAACAGGAATGACAACAGAAGTTGGTAAAATTGCAGGAATGATAAATAGTGCAGAAAAACAAGAAACACCACTACAACAAAAACTAAACAAATTAGGAAAAACACTAGGAATAGTAGCTTTATCAATTTGTGTATTAATATTTATTATAGGATTAATCCAAGGAAAAGAACCAATAAGTATGTTCATGACAGCAGTATCACTAGCAGTTGCAGCAATACCAGAAGGGTTAGCTGCAGTATCTACAATAGTATTAGCAATTGGTGTTCAAAAAATGGTAAAGAAAAATGCTATTGTAAAAAGACTGCCAGCAGTAGAAACATTGGGAAGTGCAACAGTTATATGTTCAGATAAAACAGGAACATTAACACAAAACAAAATGACAGTAGAAAAGATCTTCTGGAACAATCAGCTAAAAGATATGTCAGAAGTACAAAAAATTGAAAATAAAGACAAAGAATTAACAGAACTAATATATGCAAATATGCTTTGTAATGATACAAAAATTGCAGAAAATGGGGATTTAGCAGGAGACCCAACAGAAACAGCATTAATAGACATGGCATTTAAATTAGATTTCAAACAGGACGTCATTGAAAAACTAAAAAGAGTAGAAGAAGTTCCATTTGACTCAGACAGAAAATTAATGACAACAGTAAATCAAGTTGATAATAAATATGTTGTATATACAAAAGGTGGAATTGACGAATTATTAAATAGATGTAGAGATTATGAAATAAATGGAGAAAAGAAAACAGATTTAGCAGAATACACAAAAACAATAAGAAGCCAAAATGAAACAATGGCAAAAGAAGCATTAAGAGTATTAGGATGTGCATATAAAGAAATTGACCATATCCCATCAAAAGAAGAAATGAAAGACATAGAAAACAACCTAACATTTATTGGAATGGTAGGAATGATAGACCCACCAAGAGAAGAAGCTAAAAAGGCAGTAGAAAAATGTAAAACAGCAGGAATAAAAACAGTAATGATTACAGGAGACCATAAAATCACAGCAACAGCAATTGCTAAAAAATTAGGAATACTAGAAAATGAAGACGAAGCAATAACAGGACTAGAACTAGAAAAAATGTCAGATGAAGAATTAGAAAAAAATGTAAGACATTACTCAGTATATGCAAGAGTTTCACCAGAACACAAAGTAAGAATAGTAAAAGCATGGCAAAAAAATGGTGAAATAGTTGCAATGACAGGTGATGGAGTAAATGATAGCCCAGCATTAAAAACATCAGACATTGGATGTGCAATGGGAATAGTCGGAACAGATGTAGCAAAAGAAGCAGCAGATGTAATCTTAACAGACGATAACTTTGCAACAATAGTATCAGCAGTAGAAGAAGGAAGAAGAATATATGATAATATATTAAAAGTAATACAATTCTTGTTATCAAGTAATGTAGGAGAAATAGTTGTGTTATTAGTTGCAACATTAATGACACCACTAATTAGCAACTGGTTTGGAATAGCAGATGTAAATCATTTAGAAATATTATTACCAATACACATTTTGTGGATAAATTTAGTAACAGACTCTTTACCAGCACTAGCATTAGCATTTGACCCAGCAAATAAAGGAATAATGAATAGAAAACCATTAAAACCAAGCAAGGGAGTATTTACAAAGGGAATGGTATGGAGAGTAATTTACCAAGGAGTCATGATTGGAGGATTAACACTTGCAGCATTTTTAATAGGACTTGGAACAACAACAGAACCAATAGATGGATTAACATTAGAAGAATCAAAAATAGAAGTAGGTCAAACAATGGCATTTGTAACACTAGCATTTTCAGAATTAGTACATGTATTTAATGTAAGAAATAACAAAGAATCATTATTTAAAACAAAAGTATTTAATAACAGCAAATTAATATGGGCAATATTAGGATCAGCAGCATTAATGCTTGTAATACTACTAGTCCCAGCATTAAGAAATGTATTTAGTATACCAGTATTACCAACACAAAATGTATTAGAACTAGTTGGATTAGTAATTGCACCATTAATAATAGTAGAACTATTTAAATTATTCAAAATCAATACAACAAAAGAAGAAAGAGAATAAGGGGATATATCTTAAATCCCTGTTACAATTCACAGTTCAAAATAAGAAATACTTTCAAAGGTTTAATTCATATTTTATCTCGTTCGTCCCAACATCGCAGAAACTGTATAAAATTAATTAAATTTTGATTTAATTAATTTTAACATTTTCTAGCTAGCCGGTCCCCACACAAGCTCACTTCAAAAAATATGAATTAAACCTTTTCAAATTTCTTTGTTTCATAGACTGTGAATTGTAATAGGGATTTTAAGATACGTCCCTAAATCCCGATTTTCTATTGACAAAAATAATTATTTAGTAGATAATTAATGCATAAACAAAAAGATAAAAGCATAAAGATACGAAGGAGGAATATAGATGTACGTATTTAACAGGATAACTGTAAATCCACAGTTGCCAAAAAGGATAAATAAATTAGGTGAAATAGCAAATAATTTATGGTGGTCATGGAACTCAGAGTTTTTAAAATTGTTCAAAAGAATAGATAATGATCTATGGGAAAATAGCTTTAAAAATCCAGTGAAATTTTTAAAACATGTGTCACAAGAAAGATTAGAAGCAGTTTCAAAAGATGTAATGTTTTTAAAAGATTATGATAAAGTTGTAGAAAATTTCGAAGATTACATGAAAAGTAAGAACACATGGTTTTCTAATAAATATCCAAATAATAAAAATGATTTAATAGCATATTTTTCAGCAGAATATGGATTAGATGAAACAATTCCAATTTATTCAGGTGGACTTGGAATTTTATCAGGAGATCATCTAAAATCTGCAAGTGATTTAGGTATTCCTTTAGTTGCAGTAGGATTATTATATAAAAACGGATATTTTCATCAAAAAATTGATGGTGCAGGTCATCAAGAAACAGAATATCATGATATAGATTTATATGATTTACCAATACATCCAGTAAAAGATGAAAATGGCGAAGATATGATGATTTATATTAAATTTCCAAAGAGAAGAATATATCTAAAAGTATGGCAAATTAATGTTGGTAGAGTAAAACTATATCTATTAGACTCAGACATAGAAAAAAATAATCCAGAAGATAGAGATGTAACTTTAAGATTATATGGTGGAGACCAAGAAATGAGAATAAGACAAGAAATTGTCTTAGGAATGGGTGGAGTAAACTTATTAACAAGAAAATTAGGTTTAGACCCAACTGTTTACCATATGAACGAAGGACATTCTGCATTTTTAACAGTAGAATTAATAAAAAATATAATGAAAGAAAAAGAAGTATCATTTGAAGTAGCAAAAGATATAGTAAGCTCAAAGACAGTATTTACAACACATACGCCAGTGCCAGCTGGAAATGATATATTCCCACTATCATTAGTAGAAAAATATTTTAAAGAATTTTGGCCAAGAATAGGCTTAACAAGAGAAGAATTCTTAAAACTAGGAATGAAACCATGCAAAGAATTAGAAGCAGGTTTTAACATGGGGATACTAGCACTAAAAATCGCAGGAAAGAAAAATGGAGTAAGTAAACTTCATGGTGCAGTATCAAGAGAACTATTTAGCGAAGTGTGGCCAGAAATTGCAGCAAATGAATCACCAATTGGATATGTGACAAATGGAATACATACATGTTCATGGTTAGCCCCTAACTTAAAGAAATTATATAATAAATATTTAATTCCATATTGGCAAGATAATATCCAAAATCAATCAACATGGGAAAAAGTAAAGAATATTCCAGATGAAAAGCTATGGGAAATACATCAAAATAGAAAAACAAAATTAATAAGATTAGTAAAAGAAAATACAACTGAAAGATTAAGAAGATCAGGATATAGCTATGAAGAAATCAACTCAATTATATCAAAACTAGATGTAAATACATTAACAATAGGATTTGCAAGAAGATTTGCAACATATAAAAGAGCAACATTAATATTTAAAGACTTAGAAAGAATAACGCAAATATTAAATAATGAAAATAGACCAATTCAATTAATATTTGCAGGAAAAGCACATCCAGCAGATAAAGAAGGGCAAGATTTGATAAAATATATTCATGAAGTATCAATGATGCCACAATTCAAAGGAAAGATATTCCTACTAGAAAACTATAACATAGCAATGTCAAGATATCTAATAAGTGGTGTAGATGTTTGGTTAAATAATCCAAGAAGACCAATGGAAGCATCAGGAACATCAGGACAAAAAGCATCAGTAAATGGAGTAATAAACTTCAGTGTATTAGATGGATGGTGGGCAGAAGGATATAACCAAGAAAATGGATGGACAATAGGAACAAATGCCGAATATGAATCATATGAAGCACAAGATGTAGCAGATAGCCAAAGTATGTATAGAACACTAGAAGAAAAAATAGTACCACTATATTATGATAGAGATAAAAATGGCATATCAAAAAATTGGATAGAAAAAATGAAAAATTCAATAATATCAACAGGAGGAAAATATAGTACATCAAGAATGTTAATAGATTATACAAATAATTACTATATGCCACTTTGCAATATATATAACAAATATTATACAAATGTTGATAATGTAGCAGAATACAACAATTGGAAACATGAATTATTTGAAAACTGGAAAGATATAAAAATAGAACAAGAAAATAATTTAGACAATATCACAATAGATGCAGGAAATAATATAGAAGTAAAATGCTCTGTACAAGTACCTAATATAGATATAAATAATATATCAGTACAATGCTATTATGGCAAAATACTAGAAAACGGCATAGTAGAAAATGTAGAAATAATCCCAATGAAAATGATAGACGAAGATGAAGAAAATAAGAAATATACATTTTCAGCAAAAATAGAACTGAAAACAGGCGGAAATTATGGCTATACATTTAGAGTAATGCCAAAACATGAAATGCTTTTAGAACCTGCAAACCTGAATTTAGTAAAATGGATAAGTAAATAAGAAAATAGGGATTTGGGGACGTATCTCAAAATCCCTATTTTACAATATAGGAAATGCAATTATTACAGTTCAGTACGTAAAAAAATATAAATGCTCCCGAATATAATAATTTATTAATTTTTCCGTCTCCCCATTCTAAAAATTCTAACAAAAGTTTTTCAAACTTTTGAGAATTTTTGAACGGTCCCCACAAGTCCCTACAAAATTAATAAATTATTATATTCTCGCGCTATTTAAGTCTTTATTGTACTGAACTGTAACAATTGCATTTCCTATAATGCAAAAAATATAGATGCACAACTGGATTTATCATTTGTTTTTTGATATAATATAAAAAATTTAGAAAGGAACACAAGAATATGAAAAAAAGAACAAAAATAATAGTAATATTAATATTGTGTTTAATTGCAGTATGCTTGATATCTGCATTATTTATAGTGCCATACATAGAGCAAAACCAAGAATATGACAACACATTTGCAGAAAACATAATAGATCCAGATAGAATTGTGTATAAAGATGAAGAAGGAAAATACTATCAATTTGAAAAAGGAACAGAGCAATATAACGAACTAAAATATACAATAGCAAAATCAGTAACAAATTACAATGAAAGTGGGAACACATTAAAAGATGAAGATATAGACCAAATACATGAAAAATCATTTATAGAATTTGACTATAAAACAGCAAGCAAAAATTACATTATCCCATTAGAAAACAATGAAGGAAAAAATTTGGTAAAGCTAGGAACAACAGGAGGAATGATAGTAACAACAAATTTAAAAAACTTCAATAGCATCATAAAAATAGCAGAAAAAGTATCAGAAGGACAGCCAACATATGAATTAAAATATAAAGAAATGATATCAAGAAACAAAATAGAAACAATGGAATATAAATATTTACAACAATTTAAAGAAATAAACTACAAAATACATCAAGTAAAAATAGAAAATATAGAAGATTATGAAAAATACAAAGAAATGTGCAATTTAGCATTTGATGAAGAAATAACGGAAGAAACATTTAGAGATAATGACTTAATATTAACTATATCATTAGTTCCAAAAATCACAGTAAAAGTAAGTATAGGAAACATAAAATACACATATGAGCAGATGGATGATGTAAATTACCAATACACAGCACACCTATTAATAGTAAGCAAAATTGTAAATACAGACTGCATATACAACACAGACTTAACAGAAGTAGACTCACAAGTAGCATTAGATGAGCTAAATACAAAATATGATGAAGCAGTAGAAAATTTGGACACAAATATATTTGTAACAGACTTTGATGAATTTTATCAAGAATATCAAGCATCAACAAATACAATAACACAAGAAGAAGCGGAAAAAATAGCAGAAAAAGGATTTGAAGAAGCAGAACGAGTAGTAGGAAACTATGATAAAACAACCGAAAAGTGTGAAGAAACAGAAGTATATCCAAATAACTTCTTCACAAGAAAAATAGAAGAAAGAGACGAAACAGAACCATACAAAGTACAAGTATACTCATTTATAAGAGAAGACGAAATAGGAAATGGAGTAAGGATAAATGTAGATAAAAGATTAGGAAAAATAGTAGGAGCATCAGCATTTGGGGACTAAGCTGTTTTTTGGGACGGGGCAAAAAAATATATGTCTACCCCTTTTGCACAAAAAAACTATGTGGATTTATACATTCCCAATTGAATGGAGGAGAGTATGAAAAAATCAATTAAAATAATAAGTGCCATAATATCTGTAGCAATAGTAATAGCAATATGTGTAATATTTTTTAAACCATATATATATTTAAGCCTAGCAACAGTAATATATGTTCCAAGCTTAAATAATGTATTAACAATGTTGTCAGAAATAATATTAGTAATTTCATTAATATACGTTATTTACAAATACATATTACACATTCTAGAATTGTTTAAAAACAAGAAAAAATTAAAACCAGTATTAATGATACTATTAATGATATTGTTAGTAGCAATTTTAACAATTCTAAAAAAAATAGCATCAACATTTTTTGCAAATATAATGTTACCCCTGATATATATTATAGGAGTAATAGTTATACCGTTAATTATAATAGGAATGATAATAGTTGGAAAAGCAGAGACCAAGAGAAAAATAATATTAACAATAGCAGCTATTATAGTAACATTAGGAATATATATATTGAACTATAATTATCTATATACGGGAGCATCAGAAATAGTACAAATCGTAGATCTATTTATTGGAATAAAAGAAAATGAAAATAGTTCTGAATACAATTTAATCTATTTGCAAAATTATAAACAAAAGATGGACGAAAAAGGGTATATAGATAAATTTGATGTAGAAAACATATTAAATATAGTAGATCATAGAACAGATAAAATAATAGTTCAATACGAAGATGAAGAAGAAACAATAAAATTAAATAATACAGATAATCAGATGAAAGAAGAATTAGAGTCAAAACTAGAAGCAAATTATTATAAATTTGATTATGAACATAAAGATAATGAAACAACAATATATATTGAAAGATATCAATATGAACTATCAGAAACACAAGAAAGAAATGAAGAAATAGAATTAACATGGGCATTGCCTAATTATGAAATAAATAATATAAAATCAGACTATGAAACTTTAGAAGATACAAATTATACTTTTGAAAATGAAGTTAATGTCGAAGAAGGACAAGAAACTACTTTAGACAATTTAAGAATATTATTTGTATTTGATGAAGAAAGAAATAACTATATACCATATGTAGAAAATACTGGTGAATTAAGAAAAATTGAATCATATGAAGTATATTCAACAGGGATGAGCATAACATTAAAAAATGGTATAACTCTAAATAAAGAAGATTATACAATAAGAGTGAACAGATATGATGAAAATCTTAATGTAAAAGATGAAAAAGACGGCAGTTATTATTATAACTATGAACCAGTAGTAACACAATTAAAAGATTCAAATGAAAATGTAGTTATAGAATTTGAATTTGAGAACACATATAGCCTAAAAGATTTAAAAAATATTGAAATAATATTTTAAGTTGAAAAAAATATAGAAAAAATATAGAAGTAAAAAAGAAATAACAGGATTAACAAAAGAAAAAATAGAAAAATTATAACTAACAAAAAATTACCTTTGCAATCGTTAAGTAACTTACTTAATGACTAAACTCTAAAAGTATAATACCAATAAAAAGCAGTAAAGTCAATAGTTACAAAATACAAAATTTAAAATAAAAAAGTCAAAAAAATCAATAAATGAAAAACAGGAATAGCTTATTTTAGTTGTAAAACTAGGCTATTCCTTTTTCCTTCAGAATCATTAAGTAAGTTACTTAATGATTAGAAGAAGGAGGAGCAAATATGCAAAAGAGAAGCAAAAACAAAGAAAAATTTCAAAAAATAGAAAAAAGAATAAGTCCTAAGCAACAAAAAAATAATCAAAAATTAATTAAACAAAATGACGGAATCACATTACTAGCATTATGTATAACAATAATAGTAATATTAATCTTAGCAAGTATAACAATAGGAACAATAAGTGGAGACAATGGAATACTAAACAATGCAACAATGGCAAAAGAAAGATCAGAAATAGCAGATGAAAAAGAAATAATAGGAACAGCCATAGTGAGATCAATGGGAAAAAATAAAAGAGGAGATTTAGAAGAAGACGAATTTCAAAATGAATTAGATAAAATATTGGGAGAAAGACTTGCAACAGTAACATTAGATACAGAAGATTATGGATTTTTTGTAAAATTTGAAACAAGTGGAAGAATATATAAAGTAGATATAGATGGAAATGTAGAATATTTAGGAATAGAATCAGAATTAATAACACAAGCAGATATAACAGCTACGCCTGAAAGCAACACAACACCAGAATTAATCCAAACAGTAGAATTAACAATAGAAACACCAATATTAATCGAGGGAGCAGAATACAGTTTAGTATATGCATGGAATCAAGATAATAATGTAGCACCAGAAGATAGCCAATTTACAGAAGAAAAAAATTTAGAAGGAGCAGGAAGAATAAGGAAAGCAACAGTAAATAGTAGTGATACAGAAGAAGGAGATTATTATTTATGGGTAAGAATAGTAGTAGGAGAAATAGAAAAAGAAAAATGTTTTGGACCATATGCAATAAAAGATCATACAACATTAGCAAAAGTAGAAAATGATGAAAATACGTCAACCTCAGGATTTTTAGGAAGCGAAGAGAAAAATGAAGAAGTAACAAGAGGAAAAATAGAAAAAATAGAAATAGTAAATACAAAAGCAGGACATGGTGTAGAAGATGAAAACTGTTGGGATGTGTCACAAAGTAAAAATGGAGCATATTTAGCATGGTATGAAGATAAAGATAACGATGGATATTATGAAATAACAATAGGAGGAGAAGGAGGAGTAGTAGCAAATAGCAACTCAAGTAATTTATTTGCAAACATAGGATATGGAGTAGAAAATCAAGAAGTAGAAATAATAGGACTGGAAAATTTAGACACAGAGTTAGCTAAAACAGTAAATTCTATGTTTAGCCACTGTAAAGTAAAAAAAATTAACTTGGATAGCCTCAAAACAGAAAAAGCAACTACAATGAGTTATATGTTTGCTTATTGTGATAATTTAGAAGAATTAGATTTAAATAGTTTCAATACAAGTAATGTTACAAGTACACAACGAATGTTTGATAATTGTACTAATTTAAAAAAGATAAATATAAAATCATTTAACACAGAAAAAGTGACAGATATGTCTTATATGTTTAACTATTGCAAAAGCTTAACAGAATTAGATGTATCAAATTTTGACACAAGCAAAGTAACTACTATGGAATCTATGTTTCAGTATTGTAACAGTTTAAAAGAATTAGATTTAAATAATTTTAATACGTCAAATGTAACACGTATGCAAATTATGTTTTATTCGTGTTCAAAGTTAACAAATTTAAATATAGAAAACTTTGATACAAGCAATGTAAAAAGTATGCAAAGAATGTTTTGGTACTGTAGTAGTTTACCTGAATTACAAGTAAACCATTTTAATACGAGTAATGTGATAAATATGGAAAGAATGTTTGCTTCATGTAAAAGTTTAACAGAATTAGATATATCAAATTTTGACACAAGCAATGTAACAAATATGAATAATATGTTTGCCTCTTGTAGTGGATTAACAGAATTAGATGTAACAAATTTTAAAACAGAAAATGTAACTGATATGGGAGGTATGTTTGGGACGTGTTCAACACTTAAGACGATAGATTTAAATAATTTTGATACCAAAAATGTAACCAACATGAGTTCAATGTTTGATGGAAATAGTAATTTAGAAAAATTGGATTTAAGTAAATTTGACACAAGTAAGGTCAAAACAATGGAATTGATGTTTGCAAATTGTTACAAATTAATGGATTTAAAAGTAAGTAATTTTAATACAGAAAATGTAACTAATATGAGGAGAATGTTCCTGAATTGTAGTAGCTTAGAAAAACTAGATTTAAGTAGCTTTAATACAAAAAATGTAACTAATATGGATACGATGTTTCATGGGTGTAGTAGTTTAACAAAATTAGACCTAAGAAATTTTGATATGAATAATTTGACAAATTCATATAGTATGTTTGGATATGTGCCAACAGTGATAGAAATAATAACCAATACATCTACTAAGTCTTGGATAGAAGAAAATTTTCCTGAACTTAAAAGTAATATTGTAGTAATATAGTAAATGGAGGTTCTAAATGAATAATAAAAAGAAAAGACTGATAATTATAACTATAATGGCAATAATTTTATTATTAATAGTAATAATAATTTTCAGTTTAAATAATAAAAATAGAAAAGAAGAGAAAATTCAAACAGTAGAATTGTCAGAATTAATAGATATAGAAAACATAGATGAGTTACCATATAAAACTAAAAAGACAAAAGAAGAAATATCATCAAAATATACATCAAGCAATAAATACGAAGCAGAAGTAAAAGTAAAAGCAGAAGAACAAGAAGGAAAAATGATATATATAAGAAGTTCATACGAAAATTTAAATATATATAAAACAGAATATGAAATAGGAAAATATAGTGAAAAAAGTATAAGAACAAATGAAATAATACAAATTTTTGAAGAAATATGTAGAGGATATATGAATCAAGCAGAAGAATACGAAGAAAGTGAATATTTATATGGAGAAAGTAAAGAAGATGTAAAAATTCCAATAGAAGAAAGTATTTACTACGAAAATAGATTATATAGTAAAACATATAAAAACGAAGAAAATGAATATGATATAAATTATTATAAAAAAGACGAAAAAATAATATGTGAATTTGTAAAGGTATTAGAATAAAATTATAAAAAAATATAAAAATCAAAAAAGTTAGATAAATTAAACAAAAAAGAGAAAAATAAAGAAAAAATATAAAATAATACAAAAGAAGGAACACAAAAAACGAAACTATTATCTCCAAAACTTGATGTTGTATTTCAAGCTCTATTTGGAGAAGAAGGTAGCGAAAGAATAACCAAAGAATTTTTAGAAGCGATATTAGAAAGAAAAATAGAGGAGGTGGATTTAAGTGGAAATATAGTTTTAAGAAGAGAAAATGTGGAAGACAAAATGGGAGTATTAGATGTACTTGCAAAAATAAACAATAACGAATATGCCAATATAGAAATGCAAGTAGCAGATAAAGATAATTTACTAGAAAGAATATTGTATTATTGGGCACGAGTATATACGAGAAATATAAAAAAAGGTGAAGATTACATAGAACTAAAAAAGACAATAGAGATATTAATAGTAGATTTTGAAATAAAGCAGTTAAAAGAATTAGGATATCATAGCAAATGGAAGATAATCGAAGAAAAAGACAGAAAACTAATATTGACAGATGACTTAGAGATACATATAATAGAGATAAATAAAATAAAAAATTTAACAGAAAAAGAGAAAAATAAAGAACTAGTCAAGTGGATATATTTCTTAGAAGAGCCAGATGGGGAGAGGGTGAAAGAATATATGAAAAGTGATAGTGGAATAAAAGAGGCAAAAGGAAAATTAGAGACAATGAGCGAAGATGAAAGAATGCAAATACTAGCAGATTTAAGGTTAAAAGCAATAATGGATGAAAAAGCTGTAAGAAGATTAGGCTACAAAGAAGGAAAAGAAGAAGGAAAAAAAGAAATAGCAAAAAAAATGAAAGAAAAAGGAACAGATATCAAATATATAAAAGAAATAACAGGATTAACAGAAGAAGAAATAGAAAAATTATAATTAATAACACCAAAAAGGAATTTGTTCAAAAATTGACAGATCTTTTTATGAACAAATTCCTTTTGTATAATCCAAATTACTTAAAGAATCTTGTTCAAATCCTAAAGTATAAATATTAGTAGCTAAAATTTCTTTTTGCATCATTGTCTTATAATTTCGGTTTGTATTTAAATCCGTAAACCTCTTTACAGATGTAATGATTTCCAGTTTAGGATTAGCCTTAGCAATTTCCGAAACTAAGAATTTACCTTTATCATTAAAACCAAGAACTCTCATGTAAGGATAAACCTTTCTAGACATATCCATATCATTCTTAGAAATACCAATTAAACTATATAATAAAATTCTTTGAAGTCTAGTTTTAGTATATCTTTTTGTTGAAATCATGTTAAGTAAATCATTTAATGTGTTGCAAGAATCAGCAGCTTTTTTAACTAAATGTTCTAATCCTTCAGAAACATCAGGCAAATCCTTAATTTCATTAATATCCATTTTTCTTAAATTATATATAATTTCTTTTTCAAAAACTGATAAGTCAGAAACAATATGTCCATTTTTAATATTTTCAAAAAGTATATAAAAGCTACTTCCTGGTAATAATTTTTTCAATAAAGGTATATTATCATCCTTAATTATATTTCTAATTGCAGTACTGCTTGCTATATTTCCACTAATCTGATGGCTATTATATTCAGATTCAAACCTTTGAATTGAATATGGTTTAATAATGCTTTTATATTTTTTTAAAGCTTTCAAATATTCAATTGCTAAAATGTTATTAGGTGAAGATAAAATATTTGTATATTTTTGAATATCTTTAAGATACATCATTAAAGCATTAGATCTAGCCTTAGGAAATGAAATTCCCTTCTTTAATTCTATAGATAACAGGCTTTTAAAAGCCTTAGGTTCTTCATATAAAATAGTTGCTATTTTATCAAGTATTTGTAAATCGTCAGTTTCAGTACCAAAAGATAAAAAATCAACAACTTTCATGGAATCTAAAAGCTTGATTGCACCTTCAGCAAAATTTTCAGCACTAGAAATAGAATAAAGAAGCGGAAGTTCAACCACTAAATCAAAACCATTATCTAATGCCATTTGAGCTTTAGACCATTTATCTACTACCGAAGTAGAACCACGTTGTGTAAAGTTGCCACCAAGTATAGCTATAGAATACTTTGAATCAGTATCTTTTTTAGCTTTTTGAAATTGATACAAATGCCCATTGTGAAAAGGGTTATATTCAGCAATTACTGCAAGTACATTACTCATAAGAAATCCTTTCTGTAACATAAATTACAATTTTATATTGTTAAAAAAATTAATTATTGATATAATAACATAAAATGAGAGAAAATACAAATAGAAAGGATTGTAAATGTTGTGAAAAAAGTAGTAATTTATACAGATGGAGCATGTTCAGGAAATCCAGGACCAGGAGGATGGGGAGCAATATTAATGTATGAAGGAAATAAAAAAGAAATATCAGGAGGAAAAAAAGACACAACTAATAATGTAATGGAACTAACTGCTGCAATAGAAGGATTAAAATTATTAAAATTTCCTTGTGAGGTAGATTTATATAGTGATAGTGCATATTTAGTAAATGCATTTAACCAAGGATGGATATATAATTGGCAGAAAAACAATTGGAAAACAGCTGGTAAAGATCCAGTAAAAAATAAGGAAATCTGGGAGGAATTATATAAATTAACGAAAATTCATAAAGTGAATTTCATAAAAGTAAAGGGACATAGTGATAACGAATTTAATAATAGATGTGATGAATTAGCCAGAAAAGCAATAGATGAATTATAATATTATTATTGTTTATAGCTTTAAGTAGAATTATATATTTTTTATTACATTTATATTACATAATAGAAAAAGCATTGAATTTAAAATGATTTTTTTATATAATAAATTGTAATTATTTTGTAGGAGGAATGTAATGGATACATTTGCAGACTATATTTTAGGAGAAAAAGAAATATCAGCTAAATTGGAAATAACATATTATTTAGCCAAAAAAAGAGATATATTTTTTGATAAATCTACAATATTTAAAACAGAAATTGCAAGAATATTTTTGAACTATGTGCCATTAGGATTAGATAAAAATCTAATATTAACAGCATGTTTGTTATGTAATTGCAAAAAAGTAGAAATTTCAAGAGATCTAGAGCAATTAAAATCATACGCAAAAGATGGTGCAGAATATTTATTCTCAATTGGTTTTGATAAAAGATTTTGTAAAATATGTGAAGAAGTCAATAGATATAGTGGAAGCAACCCAAGAGAAAAAGAAAGTGATGTTCTAGAATTGGTAGATCAATTTGGAGGAATGTTGTTAGACAGGCCAGAAAGAATTGGAATGAAACCAGATGAAGCATTAGTATTGTTAGAATATAGAAATTTGAAAGATAAATATAATAGATATATACATTCATTTATTGATTTTATAAAAGAATTGGAAGAAATACACTATAGAGATAATAAAGAAATAACGCCTTTAGAAGAATTGGTAGAATTATATAGAGAAGCAGAAGATGAGAAAAAATTTATCACAGCAGTAGTATATGAGTTCGGGCCACAAATAGATGAATTATTAGAACAAAGAGGCGGACAAGAATATGCTAAAAATGATAAGATATTAGCAAAAAACAACCCTAATAGGCCACTATTTAGTGAAGAAACAACAAGAAAAGTAATGGGACATTTAGAATAAAAAGGAAAATTGCCAAAGGTTGTCAATGGGGACGGAGATTTTTGACAACTTATTTTATCTTAATCATTTTATATTAAATCATATTATTTTATAACAAAAAATAATCTTAGAAAAAGTTGTCAAAAATCTCCGTCCCCATTGACAATTTTTGAGGAGGAATTAAAATGTACGAAATATTTGCAGATTTACATGTCCACATAGGTAGGTCAGAAAGTGGAAAACCAATAAAAATAACGGCTGCAAAAAGCCTAAACTTTGCTAATATTGCAAAAGAATGTGAAGAAAGAAAAGGAATACAAGTTGTTGGAATTATAGATTGTGCATCACCATATGTAATAGAAGATATTGAAAAGTTCTTGCAAACAGGAGATGCATATGAATTAAAAGATGGAGGAATAATCTATAAAGATAAGGTATGTATCATTTTAGGAAGTGAAGTTGAAACTTCTGAGGTCGGAAGAAATGGAAAGAAAGGTAGCGCTCATAATTTGTGTTATTTTCCATTTTTAAAAGATATTAAAAACTTTTCAAAAGAAATGAGCAAACACATAAAGAATATTACTTTAAGCACACAAAGGTCAGATTTATCTGGATATGATTTAATTGATATAGTAGAAGAAAATAATGGGATTTTAGTACCAGCACATATTTTTACACCATTTAAGAGTTATTATGGAAATTGTACAGATAGATTGGGAAATATATTTAGAGAAAAATATGACAAAATTTTTGCTGTTGAATTAGGATTAAGTTCAGATACATTTTTAGCAGATATGATTTCTGAACTAGAAAACAAAACATTTTTAACAAATTCTGATGCTCATTCTTTGCCAAAGATAGCAAGAGAATATAATAAAATGCAAGTTGAAGATATATCTTTTAAAGAAATAGTTAAAGCATTAAAAAATGAAGATGGAAGAAAGATAATTGCAAATTACGGATTAGACCCTAAACTTGGAAAATATCATAGAACTTATTGTGATAATTGCAACCAAACAATAGAAACAAAAGAACCTGTTGATAAGTGTCCATTTTGTGGAAGTGATAATGTCACATTTGGAGTTTTTGATAGAATAGAATTAATAAAAGATAAAAAAGAAACAAAAAGTCCTGAAAACAGACCACCATATATATACCAAATACCACTAGGATTTATACCAGGAGTTGGTGGGAAAACAATAGACAAATTATTAGAAAATTTCCATACAGAAATGAATATTTTACATAAATTATCAAAAGATGATATTGAAGCAGTTGTGGGGGAAAAGGTAGCAAATTCTATAGAAAATGCAAAAACAGGAAAATGTAAAGTTCACTCTGGTGGTGGAGGTAATTACGGGAAAATTGAATAAATAGTTCTAAAAAACTCTTTATCGAATACAAATTATGTAAGAAACAAATGTCAAGATAAGGAGTTTTTATTATGAAAAGAAACAAACGACTAAAAATAAAAGAAACAATTATCACACATATTTTAAATAATAAAAAAGAATATTTTATAATCAGTTTAATATTTATAATTGGTGTTTTGTTAGGCGTATTTTTTGTTAATAATATAAATGATACACAAATTGAAACAATAAAAAATTATATATCTAATTTTGTTAATGCAATAAAAAGTGGCCAAACAATCAATAATGCGGACTTACTAAAGCAAACGCTAATAAGCAACATAATTATAGCAAGTGTGATATGGTTTTTTGGAACAACAGTAATTGGTCTCCCTATAGTTTTTGGTTTAATATTATATAGAGGTTTTATATTAGGATACACAATTTCAGCTTGTATAAGTATTATGGGACTTCAAGGAGGATTAATATTTACATTTTCCGCTTTATTTTTACAAAATATAATTTTTATACCAGCAATAATTGCAATTGCAGTTAGTGGATTTAAATTATATAAATCAATTGTAAAAGATAGGAGAAAGGATAACATAAAATTGGAGATATTGAGACATACTGTTTTTTCACTTTTAATGTTAATTGCTTTAAGCATTTCTGCCATAATAGAAGCATTTGTATCTACGAATATTTTAGTAAATGTGGTTAAATATATATCAATATAATTAAAATAAAAGTATAAAAATTTGAAAAAATCTATTTACATTTTGAAAATTGTTTGATATAACATATATAGTTTATGTAAAGAGAATAATTAATCAAGGGGTAGGGAATTAAAATGGAAAAAATGTTAAAACTTTTTTTTGAATATTTACAAGATGAAAAGAAAGCATCAAGCAACACTTTACAATCTTATAAAAGAGATTTGAAACAATTTAGACAATATCTAGAATATAAAGATGCACATTATAATAAAATTGATGAAGAATTTATGAATGAATATATAAAAGATTTAGAAGAGGAGGGAAAAAAATCTTCAACAATTTTAAGAGCAATAGCAGCAATACGTTCATTTTACCAATTCGCCTTAAAGAAAGGAAAGATAAAAAAAGATCCAACAGAGAAAATTCATTCTCCAAAAATAGAAAAAAGAGTGCCTAATATTTTAACAACAAAAGAAGTAGAAAAATTACTAAATCAACCTAAAGATGTTGATGTTAAAGGTATTAGAGATAAGGCTATGCTTGAATTTGCTTATGCAACAGGAATGAGAGTTACAGAAATAATTTCATTAAATATAGAAGATGTAAATTTAGAAGAAGGTTTTGTTACATGCCGTCATGGAGGAAAACAAAGAAATATACCACTTGGAAAAATGGCTTTAAAAGCATTAAGAGAATACATAGAAAAATCAAGAGACAAATTGATAAAAGATAGTGATGAAAATTCATTATTTGTTAATATAAATGGTAGAAGATTAACAAGACAAGGATTTTGGAAAATTATAAAATATTATAAAGAACAAGCACATATTGATAAAGATATAACACCACATGTTTTAAGGCATTCATTTGCAACACATTTGTTACAAAATGGTGCAGATATAAAGGCTATACAGGTAATGTTAGGACATACAGATATAGCATCAACACAAGTATATATGCAATTCCAAGATGAAGAAATAAGAAATGCATATAAAAAAGCACATCCTAGAGCTTAATTAGAATAAAGTAAATATATAAAACAAAACGAAAAGAAAAGCAGAGGCTTTTCTTTTTGCAGTACTAGCAGAGGATGTTGAAAAAATTTAATTCTATTTCAACCAATTTATGCCTTAGGAAAGGAATATGAGAAAATATGAAAACAAAAATACTAGTAATACTAGGAATAATAATTTTATTAATAATATTATCAGTTATAGCAATAATTGCATATTTTTTAATAGTAGATATACAATCAAAGGAACCAAGCCAAGAAATAGAGGGATGTGAAATTGAATCAAACAACTTCATGGGGAGAAAACTATATATAATAACTCCAGAAGAAAAAATAGACAAATATATCATATACTTTCATGGAGGCTCATATGTAGGAGAAATGTCAGAAGACCATTGGAACTTTGTACAAAACTTAGCAAAAGACACAGGATATACAATAGTGGTACCAGATTATCCATTAGCACCTAAATACACATACGAAGATGTATTTAACATGGCAATCCCGCTATATAAAGAAGTGATAGATAGAACAAACTCAGATAAAGTAATATTGATGGGAGACTCAGCAGGAGGAGGAATAGCATTAGCATTAGAAGAAAAATTAGGAGAAGATAATGTAGATTTGCCAAGTAAATTAATATTGATATCACCATGGTTAGATACAACAATGTCAAATCCTGAGATTGACGAAGTTCAAAAATTTGATAAAGATTTAAATAAAGAAGCTTTGAAAATAGCAGGAATAGCATATGCAGGAAAAAATGGAGGAAATAGTTATTTGGTAAATCCAATAAATGGACCATTGAATAAATTGAAAAACGTAACAATCTATACTGGAACATATGATATTTTAAATCCTGATGTACATATACTGATAGAAAAAGCTAAGGAACAAAATGTAAGTATTGAATTAAAGGAATATGAAGGAGAAGGGCATATATGGATTGTAAGAGATATAAAAACTGAAGCATATAAACAATTAGTGAATCGGAATTTGTGGAGGATATTAAAAATTTTCCTGGTCTTTTTCTGTGCTTTTTGTCAATATGTTTAGTTAATACAAAATAGAGAAAGTACCCTAAAAAACTCGCAGAAACCAAAATTAAAAAAACGCTTGACAAATGCAGAATGTATGATATAATATTATACGTTACAAGAAGAAGTAATTAACTTCTCACCTTATCTTAAGGAAAAAGGTTAGAAAATAAATATACACATAAATTATATGTGAATATTGTGGTTAATTGACTTGTAACAAAAGTCAATTTTTTTATTATGGAGGTGTTTTAACATAAAACAAGAATTACCAATTAATGAGCAAATAAGAGTAAAACAAGTTCAATTGATAGGAGTAAATGGAGAAAAATTAGGAATACTATCTAACACAGAAGCATTAGAGATTGCAGAAAGAGAGAACTTAGATTTAGTATTAGTAGCGCCTAATGCAAATCCACCTGTATGTAAAATAATGAACTATGGTAAATACAAATTCGAACAAGCTAAGAAAGAAAAGGAAGCAAAGAAAAAGCAAAAAATATTAGAAGTTAAGGAATTAAGAGTAACTCCTAATATAGAAGAACATGACTTTGGATTCAAAGCAAAAAATGCAAGAAAATTCTTAGAAGATGGAAACAAAGTAAAAATTACAGTTCGTTTTAGAGGTAGAGAAGTAAATAACTCTAAAGCAGGAGAAAATGTTTTAAATAAATTTGCCGAAGAATTAGAAGATATTTCTACAGTAGAGAAAAAACCAAAATTAGAAGGTAGAAATATGTCAATGGTTTTAGCTAAAAAAGCATAAAAGCTTTAAATAAATAAAAATACAAAAAGGAGGAGAATAACTCATGGCTAAATTAAAAACAAATAAAGCTGCTAAAAAAAGATATTCATTAACAGCAACTGGTAAAGTAAAAAGAACAAAATCAAACAGAAGACATTTATTAGCAAATAAAACAAGCAGACAAAAAAAATCAGGAAAAATTCAAAATGCTTATGCTGATAAAACATGCGAAAAGACAATTAAGAAATTATTACCATATGGTGGATAATATGTAAATACTAAAAAGAAATAAACAAAATAAGGAAGGTGAAAAAGATGGCAAGAGTAAAAACTGCAAGAACAACAAGAGCAAGACATAAAAAAATATTAAAACAAGCAAAAGGTTATTTTGGAGCAAAACATTATAGATTTAGAAATGCAAATCAAGCTGTAATGAAATCATTATCTTACGCATATGTAGGAAGAAAAGATAAAAAAAGTAATTTCAGAAAATTATGGATAACAAGAATAAATGCCGCTGCAAGAATGAATGGAATTACATACAGCAAAATGATTGCAGGATTAAAAAAAGCTAATGTAACAATAAACAGAAAAATGTTAGCTGAAATGGCTGTATCAGATCCAAAAGCATTTGCAGAAGTAGCAGAAATAGCAAAAAAAGCATAATTATAAAAATGTAAAAAATAAAGAACTTAATGTCAATAAAATTAAATTGATATTTAGTTCTTTATTTTATGAAAATTTTGACAAAACATAGAAATTATGTTAATATTAATATATGGTTAAATAATTAATAAGTATAAGTTGGAGGTAAATTATGGCAGATGATTTCAAAGTTGATTTTGTTTTGCGGGAGAAAAAAGACAATTATGATATAATCATTGTAAAAGCAGGATTAGAGATAGAAATAGGTTATCTCATAATAGATCGAAAAGAGCAACATATACAAATAGGCTGTACAATGAACGAACTAAAACAATTTAACCTGCAAGAAAGAAAAAGAATGATGAGAAAAATTATTCAATCAATTGAGGAAATGCAACAAAAATTTTTTAGCCAGAACTAAGAGAGGTGCCGATTGGCACCTCTAAATTTTTATTGTTTTTTCATTTTAGGTTTTGAAATTAATGCAGCTAAATATCCAAAGAAGATAGCGGCTGCAATTCCACCACTTGCAGCTTTTATTCCTCCAGTAAATGCACCTATTAATCCAGACTGCCTAACACCTTCTATTGCACCTTTTGCCAAATTATATCCAAATCCAGTAAGAGGGACTGTTGCACCAGCTCCTGCAAAGTCTACTAAGTATTGATAAATTCCAAGTCCACCGAGTATTGCTCCTGTTGTTACAAATATTACAAGAATTCTAGCTGGTGTTAATTTTGTTTTGTCTATTAATATTTGTCCAATTATACATATTATTCCACCAACTACAAAACATTTTAATAATGATGTCCAATCAAAAACAGATGCCCAATTTATATCGCCCATAATTTAATCACCTTCCTAATTATTTATTTTTAATTTAAATTTCTATACTAATTGCATGAGCAATACCAGGAATACTTTCACCTTGGTGAGAACTAGTAGAATTCATTAAAGCACCAGTTGCAATTAGTAATAATCTTTTTATTTTTTTATCTTGCAATTGCTTATATAAATATCCTGAAAATACTGTAGCAGCACAACCACAACCACTACCGCCAGAATGTGTATCTTGTTTATTTTTATCAAATATTAAAATTCCGCAGTCATTATAATTTGATTTTATATTGTAGCCTTGAGAAGCCATGATGTCTATAACAATATCTTTACCAACATATCCTAAATCACCACTGATAATGGCATCATAATAATTAGGCGTACGACCTGTATCTAAAAAGTGAGTTACTAATGTATCTGCAAAAGCAGGAGCCATTGCAGCACCCATATTATTGGCATCTTTAATTCCCATATCAACAATTTTGCCAGGTGTAATAGCTGTAATATAAGGACCTTGCCCAGTTTTTGAGATTATTGCGCTTCCAGAACCTGTAACAGTCCATTGAGCTGATTGAGGTCTTTGATTACCAAGCTCTAAGGGAAATCTAAATTGTTTTTCAGCACTACAAAAATGACTTGATGTAGCACAAAGTGAATAATTTGCAAAACTTTCGCTACATATAGCTGATAAGCTCATAGATTCTACAAAAGTTGAACAAGCACCAAATACTCCAAAAAATGGGACATTGGTATCTCGTAATCCAAAATTAGAAGAAATACATTGATTTAATAAATCACCAGCAAAGCAGATATCTATTTCTTGATTTGAAATACCAGATTTAGAAATGACTAGATTTACAGTTTCTTTGATTATTTTGCTTTCAGCCTTTTCCCAACTTTTTTCTCCCCAAAATTCATCTTCTAAAGTTTGATCAAAGTATTTACAAAGAGGACCTTCAGCTTCTTTAGGTCCAACAATACTAGCACATTCTAGAATTGTTGGTGGATTATCAAAAAGGATTGTTTGTTTTCCTATTTTTTTCAAAATAATTACCTCCTATACTAAAGTTATTGATTGTGTGGAAAATATCAAATAAATAATACCGACTAATATAGATGTTGAAATACCAAACACAAGTACAGGACCAGCGACTGTGAACATCTTTCCTCCAACACCCATAACATATCCTTCAGATTTATATTCCATGGCAGGTGATACAATTGAATTTGCAAAACCTGTAATAGGAATTAAAGAACCTGCTCCTGCGAATTTACCTATTTTGTTAAAAAGATTAAGACCTGTTAAAAATGCTGAGATTCCTATTAATAAAATAGATACAATAGTGCCTGAAGTAGCAGTGTCAAAGCCCCTTTCTTTGCAAATGTTTAATATAATTTGACCAATAGTACAGATTAAACCACCAACCCAAAATGCATTAAAACAATTTTTGAAAATAGGTGAGTTAGGGGATTTTTCTTCAACATATTTTTGATATTCTTGTTTTGACTCAATTGGATTCATATTAATTATCCTTTCTATTTAAATCTAAGGTAAAACTTAAATCTAAATCAACAAAATATTCTGAAATTTTATTGCCGTCGATTTTTGCTCTTTGTTCTATGACAGTAACAGTATTTAAATAATCAATAGTTTTGGAAGCTTCTGCAACTGCTTTTACAATAGCATCTTTCCAAGAAATATCAGAATTTCCAGTAATTTTTAAATGTTTTTCTATATCCATAATAAACCTCCATTCGAGCTTTTGGCTCTAACAAATATTTCTTGTAATATTTTTTCCGTAATTTCAAAAAATATACAAAAGAAATATTTTACTATTGAAATTTGATTTCAAAAAATGATAAAATAAAACAAAAATAGAATATTATAAGGAAGTAAAAAATGATAGATAAATCAAGAGAAATAGCACTAAAAACATTAATAGAAATAGAAGAGAATAAAGCATATTCAAATATTACATTAAACAAAAATATAAAAGAAAACAAAAACAAATTAAATGAAAAAGATATAGCATTTATATCAGAATTGGTATACGGAACAACTAGTTTCAAATTAACTTTAGACGAAGTAATAAAAAAATATTCAAAAATAAAAATAAGTAAAATATCAAAGTGGATTTTAAACATTTTAAGATTAGGGATTTATCAAATAATATTTTTAGATAAAGTACCAAAATCAGCGGCAGTAAATGAAAGTGTAAATTTAGCAAAAAGATATGGGCATAAAGCTAGTTCAAATTTTGTGAATGCAATATTAAGAAAAGTATGTAAAGAAGATTTCGAGGAATTAGAAAATATACAAGATGATATAGAAAGAATTTCAAAAACTACATCAACACCAGAATGGTTAGTTAAAGAGATTGATAAAAGTTGGGGGATTTCAGATACAGAAGATATATGCAAAAGTTTTAATATAAGACCTAAGATAAATATAAGAATAAATACTTTAAAAATAAAACCAAATGATTTTGCTAAAATTTTAGAAGAAAATAATATAAAATATGAGAGTTTAACAGAAGATATGCCAGAATTTCTAGAAGTTTCAAATTTAAAAAATATTGAAGATATGGACTATTTTAAAAAAGGATATTTTACTGTTCAAGATATTTCAGCTGGATTTACTGCTAAATTATTAAATCCACAAGAAGGAGAAATGATTTTAGATGCTTGTTCTGCACCTGGAGGAAAAACAACATATATTGCAGAAATGATGTGTAATAAAGGGAAAATTTTTGCTTGGGATATACACGAACATAGAATAAATTTAGTGAAAGAAAATGCAAAACGATTAGGAATTGACATTATAGAGACTGAAGTAAAAGATAGTAGTATTTTTTATGAAGAATATGTTGAAAAATTTGATAAAGTATTATTAGATGTTCCATGTTTAGGAATAGGAGTGATTAGAAGAAAGCCAGATATAAAATGGCAAAGAACAGAAAAAGATATAAAAGAAATATCTGATTTACAATTTCAAATTCTAGATAACTGTTGCAGATATTTAAAAAGTGGAGGTGAATTGATTTATTCTACATGCAGTATATTAAAAGAGGAAAATGAGAACATAATTAATAGATTTTTGGAAATAAATGGAGATTTTGAAATCGAAAAAGACGAAAAAAATAAAATAAAATTTTTTGAGAAATATTATGCTGAAAATCGGATATTTTAGGATAAAACCGACGCAAAAGAATGACGGATTTTTTGTTTGTAAATTAAAGAAAAAATAATATTACAATAATATTACAAGTTTATTACATTTGCATCACATTTTATATACGGATATTGACATTTAACAAAAAAACGATAAAATAAAAGAGTATTATATAGTAAAAAAAGCATTTTTATGCAAAAATTTGAAGAATGATTTTTGTTTAAATGTTAATCATAATAATATAAAAAAATAAAAGGAGCAAGAAATGGCTAGTTGTTTAGGTTTATTTATTGATAACAATTTAATTAAATATGCAAAAGTTTCAAAAGATCATGACAGATTAAAAGTAGAGTCTTTTGGTGTAGAATTTTATGAAAAAATAGATGTAGCTATAAAAAAAGTCATAGACGAAACATATAGCTATAAAACACCTATAAGTATTAATTTATCAAATGAAACCTACAATTACTTTGATATGTTTGCTCTTTTGAACAAAAAGGATTTACCAAAAGCAATAAAAACAGAATTTGAAGCGCTTTGCGATGATAAAGGGTATAATCCAAATGTTTTTGAAACAAGATTTGCACTAGTAGATAATCCAGCAGATAAAGAAAAATTAAAAGTAATCCATATAAGTAGTAATAAAATAGATTTAAATAAAAGAGTACAAGAATTTGAAGGATATACTTTATCAGGAATGTATCCAATAGGTATGTCAATTTCTAACTTAGCAGAATTGAAGCCTAAAGAAAGTTATTTAATAGTTAATATAGAAGATAATACAACAATAATTACTGTTGAGGATCAAAAAGTAAATAATGTAAAAACTTTAGATATAGGAAGTAATGATTTCTTAAGTAAATTGAATTTAAAAGAAAATTCTTATTCTAAGGCTTACGAAGTTTGTAAAGAAACAACAATATACACTTCAGAAGGAAAAAATCTAGGTGCAGAGGAATCTCAAAGCTTAGAAGATATAATGCCAGTATTATATGACATAGTAGGGCAAGTAAGAAAAACAATAAATGAAACTCAGGCTAAATTTAGTAAAATTTATATTACAGGAACAGCAGCATTGATTAATAATATAGACTTATATTTTGAAGAATATCTTGAAGATGCTAGTTGTGAAATTTTAAAACCAAGTTTTATAAATATAACACCTGATATGAATATTAAAGATTATGTAGAAGTGAATTCAGCTATTTCTTTAGCGCTTATGGGATTAAATGTTGGAATTCCAGGAATGAACTTTAAACAATCAAGTTTAAAAGAACAATTAGCAAGTGCGTTAAAGGTTGATATTCATCCTGACAAAAGCGGTAAAGAAAAGAAATTAGCAGGAAATTTGCTTACAAATGATTTATCTGAGCCATTAGATAAAACTGAAAAGGCATTATTAAGAGTTGTATCATCTATTTTGATATTCTTTATAATATATTGTTTATTTGCAGCATTAATAAATAATCAAATGGAAAATAAAAGTGAAGAAGCACAGGCTTCAATAAGTAATACAAATGCACAAATACAATTAGTACAAAAAGATAATACTCAAATAAAAGAAGCAACTAGTAGATATACTGAGTTAATACAAAATTTACAAGAAATAAATGACAAAATAGCAGATGCAAATAGTACAAAAAAAGCAATTCCAAATTTATTAACAGCTATAATGTCAGGTATACCAGATGATGTACAAATAGTTTCAATACAAAATACAAGTGGAAGACATATAGAAATTGTAGCACAATCTACACAATATGATCAATTAGGATTTTTAAGAGCAAAAATAAAAACAGATGGAATTTTAACTGATGTTACTTCAACAGCAGGAGAGAAAAGTAATGATATTATTACTGTAAAGATAGAAGGTGAGTTGCCATGAAAAAATTATTAATTACCATAGTAATAGTATTGCTTACAATTTTAACAATTGTAGCAGTAATTAGAGGATTGCAAATAGGAAACTTGGAAATTTTAGGAATAACAGGGATGAATGAAAAAAATGCAGAGCTTGATGCAGAAATATCTGAAGCAACAAAATTAGCAAGTACTGATTATCCTAGAGCAGTTGCTGAAACTGAAGAAAATGTAAAAAAACTTCAAACAGAAAAGCAAACATATGATGATATGGTAACAGTAAGTACTGAATCACAAGTTGAGCAAGCAACTCAATTTGCAAAATATGAACAAGAAAAATTATATATATTACTTGGTTCACATGCAAGAAGTGAAGGAGTTGATTTAGATATTGTATTTACAGTTTCTAATAACTTAGCAAATGCTTATGATTTAAACTTTACAGTTACAGGAGCTTTTATATCAGTAACAGATTATATTGCTGATATAGAAGATGATTCAGAATTAGGTTTTAAAATAGAAAATTTTGCTATGACATCAAATGGTGGAGACGAAGTTAAAGCAACATTTACATGCAAAGATATAGTAATAAATGATATAACACAAATAAGTACAGGTACAGGTACAGATACAGGAACAACAGATGGAAATGAGGCAAATAATACAAATTCAACAAATAGTACAAATACGACAAGTAATACAACAAACAGCACAAATACTACAAATACAACAAACACGACAAATACAGCAAGATAAAAGTAAAGGAGTATGAATATGGCGAAGAGTATAGTAAAAGAAATTATAATAATATTGCTTCTAACATTGGCAATAATATTAATATTAGGAGTATTGCTATATAGATATACAGCATATAACAAAGTTTTACCTGAAGAAGTATCATATACTACTCCAGAAGAAGTTAGGAATGTATTGAGTCAAGTTAATGCTACTGATGAAAATGAAGCTGCTTTTACTTATCAAGTAACAGCATCAGATTTAAAATCATATGAAAGAACAAAAGAATATGTAGAGGGAAGAAGAAATCCTTTCGCATCAGTAGAAAATGGACAAAGTGCTACAAGTGGAAATCAAGCAACAGGTTCACAAACAACAGGAGGAAGTGGCACATCAAATACAAGTTCTAATAATAATTCAAATACAAATACAAACACAAATGATGATAGATTTTTCCCAGATGATGGGACAAAATAATTAAACAGTTTTTAACTTTTTAAAATTATAAATTTATTCTAAAGAAAAGGAGGGGGAAAAATGAGAAACCAAAGAGGTATAACATTAGTTGCTTTAGTTATTACAATTATTGTACTATTAATTTTAGCAGCAGTAACAATAGCAGCATTAGGAGGACAAAATGGTATATTAACAAATGCAAGTAAATCTCAATATGAAAACGAATTAGGTGAAGCTAAAGATATGATTAATTTAGCAGCAAATGAAGGTATTAATGAATACTATACAACAACATATGTAGATGGAACAGCAGAAGATGCAAATGTTACTGTAGGTGAAGAAGAAATTAAAAACAATGTTCAAGCACATATTCTTGCTAAAATTGAAGCAGCAGAAGATGGAATAGAACAAAAAGGAACAAAAGTACAATATAAAGTAGGTACTACAACTACAGCAGCAGCACCAGTTGTTAGTCCAGATCCTACAGATGATATAACAATACAAATAATATCTGAAAACTTAAAAGGTGCTTATGAAGCAATATTAGATACAGATGGAAAATTAGGCAAATGGGAACCAATAGCAGTTCCTGAAGTAAAATAGCAAAATAAAAAAATATAGGAGGATATAAAATGAAAAGTCAAAATGGTATAACATTAGTTGCTTTAGTAATTACAATTATTGTCTTATTAATTTTGGCAGCAGTAACAATAGCAGCATTGGGAGGACAAAATGGTATATTAACTAATGCAAGTAATTCACAAGTACAAAATCAACTAGGAGAAGCTAAAGATTTAATAAATTTAGCAGTAAATGAAGGTATAAGTAGTTTTTATACAGCAACATATGTAAATGGAACAGCAGAAAATGCAACTATAACAGCAGAAACAATATATAATACAGGAATATCACATATTGTTGATAAAATAATAGATATGGAAGCTCAAATAGAAGCAAGTGGTGCTACATTATTATATGTAACATCAGGAACACCTAGTAACAAAGCGCCTACAACAGAAGCAACTAAAGCAGCTATAACAGGTGTTCAAGTAGTTTCTGAAAATAGAAAAGCAGGAGTTACAGTTTCTTTGAATTCAAATGGAATAGTTTCACCAGGATGGGCAGATATATCAGAAGATAATTTAGCTGATGCTGTAACAGCAGCAGATGCGACAACATAGAATAGATTATAGTGTAAAATACAACATTTAGGCATATGCAGTAATGTATATGCCTAAATTTATAAGAAAGGCATTTCGCTAAGCAAGTCTTTGTAGCATGTGCGAAATACATGCCACTCACTTCGTTCGGGCGAATCAATGTAGCCTAACCTTGTTGTATACGGAAAAATCCGTATAGGGTCAAGATAAAAGTCGATTTTTCCTATACAATAAAAAAGGAAATAATTCTTTTCCAACCTAATTTGTACCGTAAGTAAGGAATGATTATAAAAATGGACATAATTATATATGTAATAATATTTATAATAGGAATAGTATTTGGTAGTTTTTATACACTTGCAGTATATAGAATACCAAAAAGACAAGATATCACACATACAAGGTCATATTGTCCAAAATGCAATCATAAACTATCATTTTTAGATTTAATACCAGTTTTCAGCTATATATTTTTAGGAGGAAAATGTAGATATTGCAAAGAAAAAATAAGACCAAGATATTTTATAATAGAATTAATATCAGGAATTAGCTTTGTTGCAATTGCATATTTAATGAATCTAAATATAGAAAGTATTACGATTATAAAAATTATAGACTTTGCATTTATAGTACTTTATCTAACATTTGTTATAATAATGGCAGGAATAGATAAAGAAGATAGAAGTAAGACAAAACCAATAATAATGTATGGTGTTATCATATCAATTATGTATATAGTATATCTATGCATAATAGATCAAACTAGTATTTATAGATATGGTATATATCTACTATTCTATTTGATAGTGCTAGTATTAGATACAATAGCTTTAAAGAAAAAAGCAGAAGACAGGTACACATATAATATCTTATTAACGGCCATAACAATGGCAGTATTTACAGGAGAATATGTTACAATATTAGCTATAATAACTACTCTTTTAGCTATTGTTATATATGAGTTATTACAAAAAATCAAAAATAAAAAGAATAATGTAGAAAATAAAGCAGTAGCAGAAAACATAAGTATAGGATTTTATTTAGCAATACCTAATATTATATTTTTCATATTTGTATTAGCATATTATAGATATTTAGTGTAAAATAAACTAAGTAGTACTGACATAGAAAGACTAACTATTAATTGTCAATAGTTTCTTGAAAAAATTTTTTGTAATT
>ERZ1643246.233-NODE-233-length-73306-cov-11.097678_pt1 | contig 73306 bp, 67 predicted proteins | sample MGYA00579265_ERZ1643246 | MGnify/ENA primary metagenome ERZ1643246 (study PRJEB29033, sample SAMEA4952261) | chicken gut metagenome | biome: Broiler Chicken; feature: Gastrointestinal Tract; material: Caecum | place: Ireland | collected 2018 | study: Broiler... | reverse complement strand
TTATTGTTGTTTGTTTCATATAATCACTCCTTTTCTTTATTATATGAAATAAATTCAATTATGTCAATACATTGTTATTACAATTTAATTTTATAAAAAAGACTTGCTAAAGTATTTAAACCTTAATAAGCATTTCTATTTTAACTATTAGTTTCTATATTTTCTTTCAAAAACTGTCTCTCTTGATAATCTGCTTCTGTCAATATAGGACTTAAAATTTATTTTATAATTTTTATTAAAACAAATCAATATGACTTCCTGTCCTTGTTAATGTCAAAACTAATACATCATCTTCTATTAAATAAATATTTCTTTATTAAGATTTCTTATTGATATTTCAAATAGTATTTTTTCTTACCTTACCAATGTTTTATTAAATATTATATATGATGTTATAATATTTATTATTATTTCATTAAATAAAACTTCTTCTTGTTTTTCAATCTTTATCTATTTTTATAGTTATTGTTGTCTATTTAATATATATTAATAGTAAAAAATTAATACTTATATATCTGTCATAAAATTTTAACATTAATATTAATAAGGAATATATCTTTAATTATCTTCTTAAATTGTTTTTATCTTATATTAATAATATTATATAGTATTTTTGTATAGAAAATTTAATAATTTACTAGTGTTCTTAATTAAATAATTATTTATTAACTATAACATTAGAACTTATATAAATATTATTTAAGATATTTATATCATTAATTTTTTTGCATAATTTACAAATTACTAATGTGGCATAAATTCTGCTATTAAATTGCTACAATGTTTTAACATATTTTCAATAAAAAAGTCTGCCCCCTTATCAAATATAAATGGATAGTGATTAGCTATAAAAACATTTTTAAAACTTGGAAAGGATATTAAAACTTTAGTATTGGTATTGTCACAATAATTTATAGTAGGTTCACTACCAAATATTATACTATTTTTAATATTTTTTAATTCATTAAGTTTTTCTTCTTCAGGAATATAACATATATAATCTTTATCATTATCAATATTTTTTAAACTATGGCTACAAAATGCTTTCTTTACTTTCAAACCAAGTTCTTCTTCTATAAAATAACTTAAAGACTTAATAACATCATAATTACCTTCTAAATATATATTGAAAGGGAAAAAACAATTTTCTTTTAATATTTTAATATTTTTATTTTGTTTTTGTATTATTTTTTGTTTTATTTTATCATTAGCTTTAATATTTAATATACTTTCAATTTCTTTTATAAAACTTAAACTCATTTTATAACCATAAGGTAAACTATATATATAAGATGTATCAAAATTTTTAGCTAATTCTACTGCCTCATTTCTTATAACAATATTTAAACAAGCATTATCCATATTAATTATACTATCTACTGAACATTCATAAGGTAAAATACAATTTACTTCCATATTAAAAGCTTGTTTCATTATATTTTTAATTTCTTCTACATCTGAACCAATTCTATAAAAGTCGTGAGTTGCACCAATTATATTATATTTTGTATAGTCTTTTTCCTGTTGCTTTTGAATAATATTTTTAAAACTGTTAAAGAAATCTTTTACACCTAAACTATAATCACCTCTAAACCCACCATGTTCAAAAGGTATAATTTTAGCATTTACAATCTTTTCAACTGATTTACAAACAGCTTTTATGTCTGATGCAACAACAGCAGTTAAAGAAGAACCTACAACAAAAATTAATTTTGGACTATATATTTTATCTATTTCTAAAATTGCCTCTTTTAATCTTTTCGTTTCTCCCATAACAATGTCATCTTCACCTATATGTGTACTATGTAATTGTTTTTCAATATTAATACCTAGTTCCATAAAAAGTTCTGTCCCATAATGAGTAGTACCAGCAGGTCCATATTCTATAACTATTGCATCTTTTATAGGTAAAGCACTCCATATAATACCCATTCTATCTGATGGTGTAGGAAAATGTTTTATAAGTCCCATTTATTATACCTCCTTTTTAATTTTACTTTCAAAAACTTCAATTATATGATTTAATAATTCAAAACCTAAATAATTTGTAGTTTTTGAAAAAGTTAATTGTTTAATATTATATTTTTGAAGTATATTAGCTTGTATAGGTCCTATATAAAAATTTGGTAAAAGTTCTAATATTATTTCTGCAACACCAGATAAATTAGCACTAATAGTAATATAAGGGTCTGTATTTTTCAATATTTTTTCTATAAATTCTTTATCTTCTGGATAAATATCTTTAATTTGTATTAACTTTGGTGTAAGTCTTAAGTTACATAAAAAGTTTACTACTGCAAATGTTTCAACTTTACTTATACCTAATATAAAAGAACTTCCATTTAGCAAAGTTTTTGCATTTTCTATTTTAGCAATTGTTTCATTTTTAATATCTTCTAACTTATTAGGTAAAGAAATATCAAAAATATTAAATATTTCTTTATATCCTTCATCTATTTCATCTACACTACATCTATATACAAAAGATACATAAGGTATATTAAATTTAGCTTCCATTTTTTTTGCTAAATTTAAAGCCATTCTACTACAAACAATATTTAATTTAGCTCTAGGTGCTTTTTTAATTTCATCTATTGAACAGTTAGAAGGCAAGCATAAATTTATATCAATATTATTATCTTTTAAAATATTTATAAGTTCATTATTTTGATTTTTTTCCCCTAATATATTTATGCTATTAGTTTGTTGTTGTTCTTCCATAAAATTAGCACAACTTGTTAATACATTTTCAATTCCTAAGAGATGAGAGTTACATCTAAAATGTTCTGTATGTACACACTCAATAGGTATATTATAATTTTTAGTTAAAACTTTTGCAACAGATGAAAAATCTTCTCCTGTTATTTCTGGTACACAAGTTGTAAGCATAAAAATACCTTGTGGTTTATATTCTTTAATTATTTTATCAATAGATTTTTGTATTTTTTCTTTACAACCAAAAATTACATCATTTTTATCCATTACAAATGATAAAATGCGTCCATCAACTCCACCAAATTCATCAAAAACATTAGATAAGCTTTTAGTATAATAAGTACATTCTTCTGTACCAATAACAAGTATAATGCAATCTTTAATTAATTTTAAAGTAAGAGCAGCACCAAAAAGTGGGCAGTGTGTTCCTGGATATGTAGTTTTTCTTAAAGGAACTATATCTTTTGTTTTTTCTATTTGTGATAGAGTTTTTAATTTTTCTAAACTCATAAACTTCTCCTTAATTTTATTTCATAATTTTTCTAGCTAACTGTCTATATATATTTACCATTTCAGATTGACTATTCCACTCTAAAACAGTACACCCATTATTTTCAGCTTCTTGAATATGTTTATTCTTTGGTACTATATGAAAAATACTTGTTCCTATTTCTTCACAACATTTTTCTACTAAATCAACTTCATTTTCAATATTTTTACAATTTAATATAATACCTTGTAATTTTGCGTAGCCTATATCACCAAAATTTTTAATAGCATTAGCTATATTATTAGCAGCATAAAGACTCATCATTTCACCAGAAGAAACAATATAAACCTCTTCGGCATAACCACCTCTAATAGGCATAGCAAAGCCACCACAAACAACATCACCTAGAACATCATAAAGTACAATATCTGGCTTATATATATCAAAAGCATTTAATTCTTCTAATTTTTCAAAAGCACTTATAATACCTCTACCAGCACAACCTACACCAGGTGTAGGTCCCCCAGATTCTACACATAAAACACCATTATAGCCTTCAAATACTATATGTTCTAATTTACAATCATCTTCATATTTTTTCATTTGTTCTAAAACAGTTGGTATTTTTTTACCTTTCATAAGATTTTTTGTTGAATCTGCTTTAGGGTCACAACCTATTTGCAAAACTTTATAACCTTCATCAGCCAATAATGCTGATAAATTAGAAGTAGTTGTAGATTTACCTATACCACCTTTACCATATATAGCAATTTTTTTCATAGTTTCCTCCTAGTTAAATCATATTTACTTTTATTAGTTATAACTAATAATATAACTATTTATTATGTGGTTTATCTATTACAATATGTTTTTGTTTCCAATCATTTATATCTAAATTATAAACTAATTCATAAGCTTTTCCAAATCCTTCTACTAGTCTTCCTTCTATAATTTGTATTTCAAAGAAATCAAAATCCATTTTATATAATACTTCCATCATATTTTTAGTATGAATATCTTCAAATTTTTGTTTAACCTCAATAGGTACATCTTTTAATTTCAAAGCTTCACCTTTAAATGTTAATCTTTTTCTAGCAAATAAAACTTTTGAATTAGTTTCATCTTCAATAATCATAAGACTAACATTTTTATTATTTTCTAAATTTTTATAATGTTCTGCAACCTTACTAATATAAATATATATTTTATCTTTTATAATAATATATGGTGCATAACTTGCTTGTGGCATATTATCTTCATTTATTGATGCTATAAAAGCTGTTTTTTGTGTATTTAAAAGTTCTTTCATTTTATTTAATTCCTTTCTTACTTACATATATCAATTGGTGTAATCATAAGTTTTTTATCATTTTCACATATATGACATTTTATATTATATACACTTTTTAAATTTTCACAATTTATTACATCTTTAGGGTAACCATAATCAAAAATTTTACCTTTTTTCATAAGAACAATTTTATCACTATATTCACTAGCTTGATTTAAATCGTGTAAAACCATAATTATAGTTATCTTTTTTTCTCTATTTATTGTATGAATTAATTTCATCAATTCTAGTTGATGAGAAATATCTAAATATGTTGTAGGTTCATCTAATAATAATAAATCTGGTGTTTGTGCTAAAGCCATAGCAATCCAAACTCGTTGCTGTTCTCCACCAGAAAGACTATTTACAAATTTATCTTCATAGTGTAAAACATTAGTATATTTCATAGCCTGTTCTACTATTTCATAATCTTTTTCATTTTGTCTTTCATACCACTTTTTATGAGGTAATCTTCCATAAGATACAAGTTGCCTTACTGTTACATTACTTGTTACAGAATGATGTTGTGATAAAATAGCAACTTTTTTAGAAAATTCTTTTATAGATTTACTATAAATATTTTCACCTTCTAAAAAGATCTTGCCAGACATTGGTTTAATATACCTTGTTAAACAGCTAAGTAATGTAGACTTGCCAGAACCATTTGGACCTATTATTGAAACTATTTCACCTTTTTTTATATCTATAGATAAATTTTCTATTATTTTCCTATTTTCATAACCTGCATTTAAATCTATTACATTTAACAATATTAAGCCCCCTCTTTTTTTCTAAGTAAATATAAGAAAAATGGACCACCTAATAAGGACATAACTATACCAACAGGTAATTCAACACTACCACCTATAGTTCTTGCTATTGTATCTGCTACTAAAACAACTATACCACCCAAAGCAATAGATAAAGGTAAACAATATTTGTAATCATCTCCTATAATAATTCTAGCAATATGTGGTATTATTAACCCTACAAAACCTATTATACCTAAAATAGCAGTACAAACTCCTGCTAAAAATACACCTATAATAGATATAAATAATCTTAAATGCGTAACATTAAAACCTAAACTAAGGGCAGTTTTTTCACCCAGTGCTAAAATATTAGCTGGTCTTATACAAAATAAAGATAAAATTAAACCTAGCATAATATAAAATCCTAATAACTTAAAATCATTCCAAGTTTTTTGAGCTAAACTTCCATTTAACCATAATAAAGCACTTTGTATTCTATCACTATAAATTATTGTAAGTAGTGATATAATACTGCCAAATGTAGCATTTATTGCAACCCCAGATAATATTATTCTATTAGGTTTTATTTCTCCATTTTTCCAAGCTAATAAAAATACTAAACCACAAGCTATTAGTCCTCCTATAAAAGCCATTAATGGTAAAACCATAGCATAAGCTGGAAATACTAAAAGTATAATAATAGCCATAACACTAGCTCCTGAAGATACTCCTGTTATACCAGGGTCTGCCAAAGGGTTTTTCATAACTGCTTGTAATAATATACCTGAAACAGATAACGCACCACCTACAAAAGCTGCTATTAAATTTCGTGGTAACCTTATATCATAAACTATTGTATTTAATAGTTCATTATCTTTATTAAATATAGAATAAATAATTTCTTTTATGGTAAATTTTACGCTACCAAAAATACATAACAAAAAAATTAATATAAATAATAATACAAAACACATTATTATTAAGTTTATTTTTTTTAAATTACTAATTTTCATTAAAAATTTCTCCAAGTTCTATTAATGCTTTATCAACAAGATTATTAGCTGATGTACCAAATATAGTTGAATCTAAATAATATACTTTATCATTTTTAACTGCACTTAAATTTTTCCAAGCAGGGTTTTCATTAAATAATTGTTCAAAAGCCTTTTTAGCAGCTTCCATATTACCATGTCCAAAAGCTAAAATAATATCTGGTTCATTTTTTAATAATTGTTCTAAATTTAGGTTTATATATCCACTTGAATCTACTTCTAAAGGATTATCACCACTATTAATTATTTCTGTTGCTATATTTTTTACACCTAATGCCTTTACAAGACTACCTAAATATGTATTTTCTGTTGCTAACATATTGCTTTCTGTACTTCCCATAATTATAGCTACTTTTAACTCTTTATTTATATTTGTAATATCAGTTAATGGTTTTCTAAATTTTTCTACAATTTCTGTTGCTTCTTTTTCTTTACCTATCTTTTTACCAAGTTCAGATATGCTTGTTAAAAATTCTTCATAACCAGAAGTATCTACATAAAATGTTTCTATTCCATATTCTTGTGAAGTTTCTTCTATTTTATCTTTAAATATAGCATCACCTATTAAAAGCTCTGTACCTACTGCTAAAACTTTTTCAAAATCTGGAGAAAAAGAACTACCTATTTCTGTAACATTTACATATTCATCTGGTAATACTAACTTTGTAGTAGGTCTACCAACAATATCTACATTCATATCTGACAATATTTTAGATATAGCTACACTAGCTACTGAAATTTTTTTTTGTTCGTTAACTTCATTTTCACTAACTATTTCATTAATAGAAGTTGATTTATTTTCTAAATTTTTATTGGAAGTTTTTTCTAAATTTTCACTACTACACCCAACTAGTAAACTTCCTACTAAAGCAATACCTAATGATAATTTTTCTAATTTCATAATTATCCTCCTTGTATTAAATTTGGTTTTATTAAGTTAAATGAAATTTAAAATATTTGATATTATATGTATAGTAATTTTTTTATACAATAAATATTTTATAAACCATCTGCTAACTTATATTACTTTATACTATCTTTTGTTAGCCTTAGTTAACATATAAAGTATATCTAATTTTGTTTAATTTGTCAACTATAAATTTACTAAAATACAAAAAAGGCATAGACTTATTCTAACGTCTACAACCTTTAATACTATAATATTTTTACATAAATAGAAAATACAACTACATCATCTACATTACAAACAGATACTTTGCCATCATGTAAGCTAGCTATTGCCTTTACAAAAGAAAGACCAATACCATTACTTTCTCTTTTAGTCCTAGATTTATCTACCTTGTAAAACACATCCTATATTTTATCAAGCTCTTCTTCTTTTATATTATAACTAGTATTAAAAATATCTATTTTTATAATTTTATCAAAATCTAAAAAACTTATTACATTTGTTAAATAATTATCAATTACATTTTCTAAAAGATTTATATCTGCTTTTATTTCTAAATTGTCTTCACAATTCATTTCAAGTGTTATATTTTGTTCTTTTATAATTATATCAAATTTATACACTATTTTTTCAATAAATTGTTTTAAATTAAACATCTCAAAATTGGGTTTTATAATATTACTTTCCAAGGTTTGATATTACAAAAGCTGTTTTATAAGATTGTCCATTCTGTCGCTTTCGTCTATAATAATATTATAATAATTTTGTATCTGTTCACCATTCTCCACCACATTAAATTTTAATGCTTCTGTATACCCTTTTATTATACCTATTGGTATTTTCAACTCGTGAGAAATATTTCTTATAAGCTCTTTTTTAAAATTTATATCATCTTTTAAATCATTTATATTTTTGCAAAGTTCATCTGATAAAAAATTTATATCACTTGATAATTGCCCAAGTTCATCATTTGATTTTTTATCTTCACCAAGCACTTCTGTTAATTTTTGTGCAAAATTAACACTTTGTTGTATATAGAATACCACATGTAGAACATGTGATATTCTATATACAACAAAGTGTTAAAACCTTAATAAGCCTTTCTATTTTAATTATTAGTTTCTGTTTTTTCTTTCAAAAACTGCCTCCCTTGATAGTTTGCTTCTGTCAATATATGACTTAAAATTTATAAATATTTTTCTTATTCTATATTTTGTTTTTTTGTATTAAATTATTTCAATACTATAAAAATAATAAGCAATAAATAATTATTAATTGACTTTTTATTTAATATTAAGTTTATCAATTATATTCCCCAAAATTTATCAAAAAAACTAAAAAACTTATTGAGTATACTTTGTTTTTTAGTTGCTCTATTTATAGTATTTTTAGCAAAACGGCTAACTGGTGGCATAATATCATTTATATCTGTTCCAGTTGTTCTTATTTCACCAATTTCAAAGCAATCTTCTATATATTTTTTAGTTTTTTCTTCTTTTAAATTCTCTTCTTTAATTATTTTATTTAAGTCTTTTTCTTTTTCATCTTCTACAAATTTAAACCAATCTTGAATAACATTAGAATTATTATTAAGACTTTGTATAAAATTTTGTATAAGTTCTTTTTTACTTCTAAGTTGTAAAGAAGAATTTATAGCTTTACTAATATTAGTTAAAATTGTTTTATCTTGAAAATTAGAATTATAATACTTTTCAACAAGTAACAATATATAATCAATATTAATTTCTATTTGTTTTATTAATTCTATTTCAAAAACTATATCATCATTAATATTTTCTTTATCTACACTATTATCTTTTTTATATTGTTGATAAAAATCTAAATATATACTTTGATAATCTTTAAAATTAGCCTCTGTTAATATTTCATTACCTTTAAAATCATCAAAAGAGGTTAATATATTTTTAACTTTTAAAATAGCACCAAAAGTATTTATAAAATCTTTTTGATTTTCTTCCCCAATAATAACATTACCTAAAGGGTAATTATTTTGTAATTTTTCTATAAGTTCACTATAACCCATATGATAAATATCGTTATGTTCATATCCATTATAATATTCTTCATATGTTTTCATAAGTATTATACTTTTAGCATCTCTATTGCCAAATGTTGCAATAGCTTTTTCTGTTTCTTGTTGCAATTCTTCTCTAAAACATACAATATTACCATAAGTTTTTATTGAATTAAGTATCCTATTAGTACGAGAAAAAGCCTGTATAAGTCCATGCATTTTAAGTTTTTTATCTACCCATAAAGTATTTAAAGTAGTAGCATCAAAACCTGTTAAAAACATATTTACTACAATAAGAATATCTATTTCTTTATTTTTCATTCTTTGAGCAACATCTCTATAATAATTTTGAAAATTTTGGGTTGAAGTATCGTAATTAGTTTTAAATAAAGTATTATAATCATTTATAGCACTATCTAAAAATTCACAAGAAGGCTTATCAAGATTTTCAGTAGTTTCTGGATTTTCTTCATCTAATAAATCAAGCATTTCTTCATCTTCATTTGCACCATAACTATAAATAATAGCTATTTTTAAAGGATTTACACTATTTTTTTGTTGTTCTTTAAATTGTTGATAATAAATTTTTGCCATATCAATAGATGCAACTGCTAAAATAGAATTAAAGCCAGATATATTTTGTTTTTCTTTTTTTTCTAAAACTTTATTACTTTTTGCCACTTCTTTTATATTTTTAGTTATATTAAATTCATATGTATCATTTCGTTTAGTTTTTTGACTAAAATGTTTTAAAATATAATCTACAATTTTACTTATACGTTCTGTTGATAAATAGGCTTTTTCTATATCAATAGCTTTTACCTTTTTATCTATAATATTACTACTAGCTTCCATTGTTTTTATATAATCTACTCTAAAAGGTAAAACATTTTTATCATTTATAGCATCAACAATAGTATAAGTATGTAATCTATTACCAAAAAGTTGTTCTGTTGTTTGTATTAAGTTATTAGAACCTTTTTGGGCATTTATTGCAAATATAGGCGTACCTGTAAACCCAAAAATATGATAGTTTTTAAAAGCCTTTGTAATTTTTTCGTGCATAGAACCAAATTGAGAACGGTGGCATTCATCAAAAATAATTACAAAATGTTTTTTCAATATATCATGGTTTTTATTTTTAGAAACAAAAACATCTAATTTTTGAATAGTAGTAATAATAATTTTTTTATCATTATCTTCTAATTGACTTTTTAATATTTTTGTAGATGAATTACTATTTGCTGCCCCTTTTTCAAATCTATCATATTCTTTCATTGTTTGATAATCTAAATCTTTTCTATCAACAACAAAAAGTACTTTATCTATATAAGCTAGTTTGGAAGCAAGTACAGCAGTTTTAAAAGAAGTTAAAGTTTTACCACTACCTGTTGTATGCCAAATATAGCCCCCTGCATCAATATTACTTAAATTTTTATAATTAGTAGATATTTCTATTTTATTTATTATATTTTCTGTTGCTGCTATTTGATAAGGACGCATAACAAGTAATAAATTTTCAGAAGTAAAAACACAATATTTAGTTAAAATATTTAATATAGTATGTTTAGCAAAAAAAGTCTTTGTAAAATCTACAATATCATTTATTATATTATTGTTTTCATCTGCCCAATAAGAAGTAAATTCAAAACTATTATTTACTTTTTTACCATTAGCTTTAAAAATATTTTCTCTTGTTGTATTAGAATAGTATTTAGTATTAGTACCATTAGAAATAACAAAAATTTGTATATATTGATATAGTCCTTTAAAATTATTTCTTTTATATCTACTAATTTGATTAAATGCTTCTCTAATAGCTACCCCTCTTCTTTTTAGCTCTATATGAACAAGTGGGAAACCATTTACAAGTATAGTAACATCATATCGGCTATTATAATTACTTTCATTATCTTCAAATTGATTTATAACTTGTAAAAAATTATTATGTATATTAGTTTTATCAATAAGTTTGATATTTTTAGTAGTTCCATCATTTCTTGTTAATGTTTGAATAAAATCTTCTTGTATTTTTTTAGTTTTTTGTATAACATCTTCATTGTTAGATAAAATAGCCTCTTTATAAAAATTTTCCCATTCGCTATCTGTAAAAGTAATATTGTTAAGCCTTTCAAGACAATTTTTCAAGTTTTGTATAAGTTCATCTTCATTTTTTATATTAGCATATTGATAGCCTTGCTTTGTAAGCATATCAATAAACTTTTTTTCCATTTGCATTTCTGTTTGATAACTATCTTCTCTATCTTCTTTAGATGGCTTATATTCTGTAACAACAGTTTTTTCATTTGTTGTAGCAATTATATTATAATCAATCATTTTTTCACCCTAATATTTACTTAGTTTTTTCTTTAAATGTTAAAAGTTTATCTCTATAATATTCGTATTGTTTTTTTCGTGCTGTAAGCTCTGCTGTAAGCTCTGTGAAATTGTCCAATATTCGGACAATTTCACTTTGTATTTCTATGGGTGGTAGAGGTATTTTTATATTTTTTAAATTTTGTTGATTTATTTTTGGAGGTGTTCCTCTTACAATTCCACTAACATCAACAGTTTGTAAATAATAGTACATAAATTTTAAATTCATATTTTTATTTTCTTCTAAAATATGTGCATGATTATTAACCCATATTTTACCAGTAACCCAATGTAGAACAGGGCTTTTATCTTTATTAATAACACTACCATCTTCACCCATTAATATAAATGTACCATCAAAAATATAATTATCTATATAATCTTGTATTCCATTAGCACCATAATAACGATATTTCCCCTTTTTTCTCTTATCTTTTGCAATAGGCTTTCTTTTACTATCTAATATATTACACAAGTTTTCCAATTTTTCATACTCCACACCATCAGGGCAAAGTGTATCTATCAAATCTTGTAATTTATTCAATTACTTAAACCTCCATTTTATCTATATTTTATATTTGATTTACTAACTTTTTTTATACCTACATATTTTGCATAAGCTGATATAGTTTCAAAATCTCCTTTCGGTCCTATTATTATTTCATCTATCATTTCATTTGTTATAGGTGTTTCAAAATCTATATATAATTTTGGTATGTCATATTGTTTATCTATCTTTACATCATTATAATCTCTTAATTTTATTATTCTTACTTCTTGCTCATATGAATATGCTTTATCTTTAAAAAGATATGATACATAATTTAATATAACATTTGTTAGTTGTAAAAATATTTCTTTTTCAGAATTAACATTTTTCAAAACATTATATATATTTTCAACTTCTGTATAAATATCATCATTATAAATATCCTTAATATCTAAATATTTTACTTTATATAATTCTGTACCTTTAAAAAATTTTTCATTAAATACTATAGATACACCTTTGCCACCATCTCCATAATGTACCCACATAGGTAATTTATCTTTTTCTTCTACTGGAGCAAAGCAAGTTAAATAAGTATAATCTTTATTGTTTAATAAATCTTCATCATCAAATGTTTTAAAATTTTTATTAAGTTCATTATTATTTTTATCCATTTCTAATAATATTTTTTTAAAAAATTTACCTTCTTCAGGGTCATTCATATATACAGCATTATTTAATCTTAATTTAGGAAAAATACTTTCTTCATTTTTATCTTTTTCCATATCTTTTTCATTATGTAATAAAAATTTTAATGTAGTTGCCTTTGTATAATGTAAAAATTGTTTAGGTTCATTTACCTCAAATTTTTCTATCAATTTATAACTATTTATGATTAATGCAACTAATATCTTTTTTTCTTCACTTTCTAAATCCCATTTACAATCAATTAAAATATCATATAAAAAATTTAAAACATTGTCTGTAAATGATATATTAGATAAAATATTATTTTCATTTTTACCTTTATTTTCTGTAACATTATCTATTTTATCTAAATCAATAAATTTATTAAAATCTTTTATTGCTCTTTTATAATTTTTTAATAAACTATAAACAATACCTATATAAAAATATACTTCTTTATATTTTTTATCTAATTCTATTGCTTTTTTAAAATCTTTTATTGCTTTTTTATATTCTTCTAAGCTATAATAAGATAGTCCTCTAAAAAAATATACCTCTTTATACTTTTCATCTAATTCTATAAATTTTGTAAAATCTTCTATTGCTTTTTCATATTTTTTTAACTTACCATAAGCTAATCCTCTATTAAAATATGCTTCTTTATCTCTTTCATCTAATTCTATAGCCTTTGTAAAATTTTCTATTGCTTTTTTATATTCACCTTTTTTTAAATATTCATTACCTTCATTAAAATAATATTCTTTATCTTTATTTTCTTCCATAAAATTAACCTTCTATTTCATTAATTATTTTATCTATTTCATCTCTTAAAACTTGTTCTCTTGCTACAATATTTTTTATTTCATCATTTAGCTTAACTATATCTATTTTTTCTCTTGTATCTTCTTGTTCTACATATGTACTAACTGAAAGATTATACTCTTGCTCGGCTACTTCTTCATTTTTAACAAGTTTAGAAAAATATTGTTTATCTTCTCTTTTTGTATAAGCATCTAATATATTTTGTATATTTTGGTTAGTAAGTTTATTATTGTTTGTAGCTTTTATAAATTCTTTAGATGCATCTATAAAAAGTATATTATTATCTACTTTACTCGATTTTTTCATTACCATTATACAAGTTGCTATACTTGTACCATAAAAAAGATTATCTGATAATTGTATTATTGCATCTATATAGTTATTATCTATTAAATATTTTCTTATTTTTTGTTCTGCTCCCCCTCTATACATTACCCCTGGGAAACATACAATAGCAGCTGTTCCATTTTCTGCAAGATATGATAAAGAATGCATTATAAATGCTAAATCTGCTTTACTTTTTGGTGCTAATACTCCTGCTTTTGCAAAACGTTTATCATTTATAAGTAACTTGTCATCATCTCCAACCCATTTTATAGAATATGGTGGATTGGATACTATTGCCTCAAATGGTTCATAACTATTATGCTTTGGATTTATTAAAGTATCTTCATTTGCTATATTAAATTTATTATAATTTATATCGTGTAAAAACATATTTATACGACATAAATTATAAGTTGTTATATTTATTTCTTGCCCAAAAAAACCATTTTTAACATTATCACTACCTAATATTTTTGCAAATTTTAATAGTAAAGAACCACTACCACAAGCTGGGTCATATACTTTATTTACACTTTCTTTACCTACTATTGTTATATGTGTTAACAATTCTGATACTTCTTGAGGTGTATAATATTCTCCCCCACTTTTACCAGCATTAGAGGCATACATTCCCATTAAATATTCATAAGCATCTCCAAAGGCATCAATTTTTGTTTCTTTATATTCCCCTAAATTCATACTTGCCACTTTTTCAAGTAATTTTGTTAATAAATCATTTCTTTTATTTACAGTAGCACCTAATTTATTACTATTTACATCTATATCTTCAAATAACCCTTTAAAATTTTCTTCACTTAATGTTCCTTTTGATGAATTTTCTATACTATCAAATATATTTTTTAAATTTTCATTTAAATTTTCATCATTTTTTGCATTTTTAACTACATTTTCAAATAATTGACTTGGTAATATAAAAAAACCCTTTTCTTCTACTATACCTTCCCTTATTTGTTCTGCCTCTTCATCATCTAAATTTGCATAGTTAAAATCTATTTCCCCTGCCTCTATTTCTCCTTTATTTATATAATTTTTTAAATTTTCTGATATATATCTATAAAATAACATTCCTAATACATATTGCTTAAAATCCCAACCATCAACATTTCCTCTTAATTCTTCTGCTATACCCCATATTGTTTTATATAATTCTTCTCTTTCTTGCTCTCTCTGTGTATCTATCATTTAATTTTCCCCTTTATATATTTTTATTTCATTATACTATATTCTTCTTTTTTTTACAATATATATTAAATTAGTTGTACTTTTACATTACGGATAATATAGTGTATATCCCTTGTCTTTCAAGCCATATTTATACTTTACAATAACTATATGTTCTTTTACTTTCTTCTTTACATTTTTGTATTTTTTCTGCAAGTGGTAAATCTTTATCAGGTATATTTTTTTCGGTTTAGATAACTATAAGATACATTAAAAAATCTACACATTTCACTTATACTGTATTTATCCTTATTTCTTAAGATTACCTTATACTTTATTGATGATTTCACTTCATTTCTGTAAGTGATAAAAAACTCATTTTTCATTTCTAATTGTCTTATCCTAGAATTTTTTCTAGCAATTATCTACTTTAGTTCATTAATCTTCATTTCTTGTGTTACTATATAATTTTTTGCTGGTCTACTTTTAGACTTCTAGCTTTTCACTAATGTCTTTTTTACTTAATCCTTGTTTTCTTAGTTGTAAAATCTTATTTTCATAATAACTTATATATTTATAACTTCTTGACATAACAAAACCTCCTATGATATTTATAATTCTACCACAGGAGGCCTCTTTTTTCTATTGTCCATTTTTTAAAAACTTGTTCACAGCTTAACAACTAGTAAGCCTTTTCATTTTAATTATCAGTTTCTATATTTTCTTTTACAAACTGTCTACCTTCATGATCTGCTTCTGTCAATATAGGACTTAAATTTTATAAATATTTTTCTACCTCTTCTTCAGAAAACACCTTAATCTTCAATTATTATATTGATAATTTTATCTTCTGCTATATCAAAACTTTTCTTCTTCAAAAACTTATTGCTTCCAAACTATTTTAGCATCTTCTAAATTAAATTCTGTATATAACATATATATTAGCCACTTCCATTTTGTTTTAAAAACTCTTTTAAATATTTTTTTATATACATTCCTTTATTGCTAATTCTATACAATGTTCTAATAAATTACTTTTTTATAGACTATTTTTATATTGTTTTATATATTTTCTTATTATATATATAAAATAGTTATAGTGATTTAATATAACTGATTTTTCTACTAGGTATTTTCTGAAAAGTCAACACAGTTGTACTATTTTAACAAAATAGTAATACAAGCAAGATAAATAAAGGCAAGAAAAAAAGAAGTAAGTTTATCATATCTAGTAGCTATGCGTCTAAATTAATTTAACTTTAAAAAGAAACATTCTACTAAATAGTGTTCTTTATATAAAATATAATCATAACGCCATTTAAAAAAAACGACTATACACAGTTTTCCAAGAACCATATCTTTCAAGCATATCTTCCCAACCTGCTCCACTTCTAGTTAAACAAATCATTCAGTTTAAAATTAATCTATCATCTTTTCTTGGGCGTCCCATTTTACTTTTTGGTATTAACTTTTCTATTCTTTCCTATTCTTTATCTGTTAACTCATATCTTTTTATTCCCATATTTATATTCCTCTTTATTTATTATCTTGTACCTATTACCTATTATATAATATTTATTTATATTTATCTACTATTATTTAGTCATTTTTTACTTTTAAGAAACACCCTAAAATATTATGATCTTCATAATTTATATTTATTACTTTAACAACTAACTCTAAATTTAAATTTTCTTTGACTCCAAAAGCGTCTGACAAATAAACCTTACTATTTTTAGAGTATTTACTTTCTACATTATATAAAACTATAAATTCTGGCTTTGGTATTTTTACAAGCTTAGTTTTGTACATATTTTTATTATTTAGTATTTTTTCATATTCTCTAGCAATATAAAGTAGAAACCTTAATGGCATATTTTCATTATAAATATACTTTGCAAAATTATCATTTAATTCATTTTTAGCTACTCTATTTCCATTTCTATCATAACAATAAAAGTTATCTACTACAAGCTTTCTATTATTAAGTATTTTTAGTTCTGTTAAGTTTAAGTCTTCATCATAGCTATATATTTGTTGTAAACTACAATTTCTTAAATTTATTTGTAATAAGTTTTTTAAACTACTAAAAAACTTTAAGTCTTTAATATTTATATCATTACCTAAAAACAATTTATCTAACATTTCACTTAAATATGCATTTGCTATAAATCCAAAAAACAATAGTAGTATAAATATTATTATTTTTTTGATTATCTTTCATACCCTTTATCTTGATTTTTAAGATACAATTATTTTCTTGCATTTTTTAATTATTATCTTTTCACAATGTTGTAATTTTTTCTTTCATATATATTATTTAAAATAAAAAAGCTTATTAAATCAAATATTATTTGTTTAATAAACTTTTTTTCTATATTTTTCCTCTTGTTTATAAAGGTTTTTATCAAAATAAATACTTGGAATACACAATTTGTAATCTACATACTTATCCAATAGTTCTTTTATTTCCTTATTATTTCCTATAATGTATTTAACTAGCATATCAACTTCTTCTTTAACTTTTAACTCTAAAATTTAATAAGATATTTTTACTTTAGGTATCATTTACTTTATCTTATAACTTTCGTTATATACTCCATATTTTTTAAACCTTTAGAATGGAGTGATAAATATAAAATATAGTTATAACTTAATTTTGCCCTATATTGTTTATTTTTTACTTTTACATTTTTTATTTGTTGTGTATATATTATTTTTGAAATGTTATCACCTTATTAAGTACTAATTTAATTCTCTTATATCAATCTTCTCAAGTTCTAGTACCTTTCTTATACATTCATCTAAATTTATATACTCATCAGGATATTTTGCTGATGGTACTACATAATCTGGTGTAGTTCCATATTCATTATTACAAGTTCCATCACTTGTTATACCCATTTCTTTTGAAAATCTAAAAATATATCCACTATTAGGTAACATTGTAATTAATGGTTCTGTTCCTATTCCGTCACCACTTGTTTGTTGTCCTATAATGGTAGCAAATCCTGACTCTTTTGTATACACAGCAAGTGATTCTGATGATGAAAATACATTACTATCAACAAATAAGTATATATTCCCTTCAAAACCAATATAGTCTTCTTCTGAAGGTAAAATATCTAATTTATTTTCTGTATAATATTTAAAATCTTCACTAATTTCAGGAGGTAAATTTTGAAAACTACTTAAATCTAAATCATCTACTTTTAATATATTTTGTCTAGATTTTTTTAAATATTCTTCAACTAATTTACCTTCTTTATAAAAAGTATAAGTTTTAACTCCTAGTTGTTCTTTTAATAGCAATGGCAGTAAAAAATATTGCCAATAACTTGAATCTCCACCATTATTTCCTCTAATATCAATAACTAATGCTTGATAACTTTTAACTTTATTAAGATATTCCATAATTAACTTTCTATCTTGTTCTATATCATCATAACTAATCATTGATGGAATATAAATAGATGCTACTTTACCTTCTACAATATCTTGTACTATTGCATTAGATTTATAATTCTCCATAAATTTACTATCAGTATTCAAATATGGGTTGGTATTTATATCTAATCCATATCTAGCCTGTACTAAGGGATTATTTAATACCCTTAAATGCATCTGTCTCCATGAAAATATTGATATATTTTTATAATAATATATTAAATTTTCTACGAAATCTTTTGATAATATGCTAGTATGGCTATTATTTAATTCAGATACTATTTGTTCTAAAGCCACTTTAAAATCAGGCTGTTGTTTTATAAGTTCTATATACTTTTCTTTATTAGCTTCCCAATCTACACCATATTTTCTTTCATTTACTCCTAAAAATGGATAGTTTTCTATTATTGTATTATATAAATATTCAAAATCTTCTAGTTTTTGTTCTTCTGTTAATTCATTAATAGGTGTGTTAATTAGCTTTTGTACATTTATATATTCATATGTTTTGTATCCTAATATCCCAATTAATATTAACAAAAAAATACAAATTATAAATTTATATTTTTTAGTAAAATTTTTCAATTTAACACCTCTTTTACTAATTTAACACTTATTAATTATACTAGTCAAAAAGATAAGTACCAAATAAAATGATACTTATCTTAAATTTTATATTTTTAATTTAATGACATAGGATCCATTCTTGGTGAACATACTTGCCCTCCACAAAAAGCTTCACAATTTGGATGACAATCATTTGGACAATAAGGTACACAACCAGGTAACTGTAAAAAATATGCACAATTCCATCTTATTTCTATTCCTTGTGCTTCTACTAAATACTCCATATTTTTCATCTCCTTTCAATATTATAATTAATTTTTTCTAAAACAAACATTTCATTTTCTACATCTAATAATTATTTGCCTATTTTTTAGTAAAATAGTAATATATATCTAATCACAATCGTATAAGATTGTATCTACATAACTTATCAATTCTTAACATTACTATAACTCTTCAATTTACATTTACTTAATTATATCATTTGTTCTAATTTATCTATATAAAAATTATATAGATTTAAATTTAAATAAATGTTATATATATAAGTTATAGGTATAGGTATAATTTAATTTTGTAATTTATTTCTTTTATTTGAGTTTTTTATTTACTGTATATAAATTATTTTTTAAATATTACCATCTACTTAAATACTAATTTAATTCAGATGTATCAATACCCTCAAGTTCTAGCACTTTTAATACACATTCATCTACATTTATGTACTCATAAGGATACTTTGCTGAATTTACTACATAATCTGGTGTAGTTCCATATTCTTCATTACAAGTTCCATCACTTGTTACTCCCATATCTTTTGAAAATCTAAAAACATATCCACTATTAGGGAGCATTGCAATTAATGGATCTGAACCTATTCCATCACCTTTTGTTTGCTCTCCTATAACTGTAGCAAAACCTGATTCTTTTGCAAATATAGTCAACCCTTCTGAGGCTGAAAATACATTATTATCTACAAATAAATATATATTACCTTTAAATTTTATTGAGTTTTTATTTGGAGATACTCCTAAAATTGATTTTCCATAATATTTAAAGTCACTACTTATTTCAGGTGGTAAATTTGGAAAACTTGATAAATTAAGATTATCTATTTTTGGTGCTTTAAAATTTATTGCATTAAAAAATTCCTTAATTAAATTTCCATCTTTATAAAAATTATATGTTGTAACTTCAATCCTTTCTTTTAAAATTAGAGGTAATAAAAAGGTATTCCAATACCTAGTATCTCCACCTCCATTTCCTCTTATATCAATTATTAAAGCTTGATAATCTTCAATATTATTAAGATATTCTGTTATTATTTTTTTATCTTGTTCTATATCAGTATAATTAATCATTGATGGAATATAAATAGATGCTATTTTTCCCTTTATAACATCTTGCACAACTGCATTACTTTTATAAATATTCATTTTTTTACTATTACTCTCAAAATATAAATTATTATCTATATCTAATTCATATCTAGACTTTACTAGTGGATTATTTAATATATCTAAAAACATTTTTTGCCACTCCATAGATTCATATGCATATATCATATACTCTATAAATTCTCTTTCAAGTAAATTAGTATGACTATTATTTAAATCCAATAATATCTCATTTAAAGCTACTTTAAAATTAGGTTCTTGTTTTATAAACTCTATATATTTTTCTTTATTATCTACCCAATCTATACCATATTTTCTTTTATTTACTTCTAAAAATGGATAATTTTCTATTATAATATTATATAAATATTCAAAATCTTCTAATTTTTGTTCTTCTGTTAATTTGTTAATAGGTGTATTTATTAATTTTTGTAGATTTATATATTTATATGTTTTATATCCTAATATACCAATTAATATCAATAAAAATATGTAAATTACAAATTTGAATTTTTTAATAAAATTTTCCAATTTAACACCTCTATATTAATTTAAGAATTAAAAAGATAAGTATTTAAGACAATACTTATCTTTTCTTGGTTTATTTATTTTAATTTAACGATGAAGGATCCATTCTTGGTGAGCACATTTGTGATCCACAAAGCCATCCACATTGAGCAGCACAAACATCTACATCTGTATGTAAACATCCACCACCAGTATCAATATTAATACCATAACAAGGATTTCCATTTCCACATTTTGCAATTATTTCTTGTGGTTCTATTAAGTATTCCATATTTTTCACCTCCTTTCTATATTATAGTGAGTTTCTTTCTAAAATTAGTATTTTATCTGCTATATCAATAAAATCATTATCATGTGATATACATATAATTATTTTATCTTTTTTATGTTCTATTAAATATCTTTTTAATTTATCACAGCTTTCTCTATCAAGTGCAGAAGTTGGTTCATCTAATATAATTAAATCAGAATTAGATAAAAAAGCTTTAAAAATAGAAATTTTTTGTTTTTCACCTCCTGAAATATTATTAGACATATGATTAATTTTTGTATGTATGCCATTTTCCATTTTTTCACTTAATTTATTTATCCCAAGTTTATTTCCTATGTTTGTAAATAATTCTTTATCTATACAACTTCCATTTAATATATTATAAATAGAGTCTGACTCCAATGATGGTTCTTGCATAACTACTGATATTAAATTTTCACGTATTTTATATGTATTTATATCCTTTAGATCTATTCCATTGTATTTAATTTCTCCTTCATAGTCCCCCATTAATATTCCAATTAATGCATATACAAACGATGTTTTACCTACTCCATTTTCACCTTTGATACAGTATATTTTTCCTCTATTAAATATGTAATCAATATTTTTAAACAACTTTTTATCATCATATATAATAGACATATCTTTAGCTACAATTTCTTCTATATTAGTAATTTCAATAGTCCCAACATCCTCTTTTTCATAATCTAATATCTCTTTCAATCTTAAATAAGACACATTTACTTCCTTTATTTCTTTTCCTAAATTTAAATAATAACTTAGTGTTCCTATTAAACTTCGACTATATGTTAACAAAACTGTAAATTCACCTATTGTAACACTTTTTTCTATTACTTGTATACCACCTATAAATACTATTAATAATTGAACAATACTAGTTACTAAATTTTCTATACTTGTAAATAAATATACAGAATCTATATATGATAAAAAATTTTTTAAAAAATTGTTAAATACTTCTAAAAGTCTAGACCTGTATTTATAAAATGTCGCTTCAATTTTTATATATCTTATATTATTTGATTGACTATAATATTCTGCAATATATTCATTTTTACTTTCTTTATATTTTAGTACTCTTATAGCTATCATCTTCTTTAAACTATTATAAATTATTAAATATAATGGTATTAATAAAATAAATAATAAAGATATTCGATAATTTATTTTCATTACTATAACTATAATAATAATAGTACTAAAAAATTTATTAAAAAAATTTAAAATTAGAGAAATTATAAAATTAGACAGTATGTTACAGTCACTATTTATTCTATCGCTTATATATCCTGGGTTAAATTGACAGACCTTTCTAAAAGGTAGTTTTTTTAGGTGTTCCATAAAGTCTACATTCATTTCAAAACCCACTTGAGTTTGTAACTTAATATATAATCTATTTGATAAATAATTACCTATTATTGTTACAATATTTATAAGAGCAATTATTGAAGTAAATATAATTACAATCCTTTTATTTGTATATATTGTTAGTTTATCTATATATATACCATTAATATATGGAGTGAAAACTGTTACAGGAAATAAAATAATTAAATATATAAAAAGTTTTATAATACTTAAAATATTTTTTTTTAAGTATGGTTTTAGCAATTTAAACATTGATAATACCTTTCATTATATTATAGTTGGAACAAACATTTAAATATTAGCAATTTTCTTTTTATTTTCTATTTCATTTACTAAATTTTTAATAGTATCTTCTAATAAATATTTATATTTTGAACATCTTTCAGGTATGCCATCTAACCTATTTTTAGGACAACCTCCCATGCATAATGGTAATATATTACAACTAGAACACTGTTTATCATTAAATACATCATATAATTTATACTCTAAATTTCTTTTAGAAATCTTTATTTCATCTAATAAATTACCATTTGAATATTCCTTAATACCTATATCTGACCAACAGTTGTATAAATTACCTTCAGGATCTATCACGTATGATGTAATCTTATCAGCTCCACAATAATTAGAAACAAGTTTTGGATAATTTATTTTATATGATAATTTATTATTATCTTTTAATTTTTGTTTAAAAACTTCATTACTACATTTACTATATGTTTCTAAATCTAAACACTTATTATCTTCATAGGTGTTATTTAATGATTGTATATGCCCCAAATAATAATATACTTTATTTATTAGATTTTTTTCTTTTAAAATATTATATAATTTATCTATATCTTCTATATTTTGTTTATCAACATTAACTCTAAGAGATATGTTATCAAATATATCTACTACATCTATAAGGTTATTTAAAATTTTATCAAATGTTGGTTGTCCTCCTGCTAAAGGACGTTTTATATTATGTACTTCTGGAGGTCCATCTAATGTTACCTGAATAAAATTTATTTTACATTCTTTTAAAATTTCGACAGTTTCCTTTGTTAATAAATAACCATTTGTAATAATTCCAGAACTATAATGAATATCATTATCAATACAATACTCTATTATTCTTTTTGATAAAGATTGTATTATGTCAATAGCTAAAAGAGGTTAACCACCATACCAAGTAATATTTAAACTATTTAAACCTTTTCCCTTACCTCTAATCAAGTTTAAAATGTCATCTTGTACATTATTACTCATTTTTGTAAAATTATTATGATCTTCTTCATAGCAGTATACACAATTAAAATTACAACCAAGTGTTGGTGCTAAAGTTAACCCTAATGAACTAGAATTATATTGTCCTTGCAATCTAGTTAATTTAAGTAATTCTAATTCATTAATATTATCTTCTAATATAAACCCTCCTTTTTTTAAATCCTCTTCTATTTTTTTATCTTCAAAATGTAAAATACCATCTTTAGAATTTTGTAAAAAATCATAATTTTCCTTTTCTATTTTTGCTAATGCATTTGTTCTACTATTATATGCAATAACCAAATTATCATCTGTATTATAGAAAAAGTTATAATTAGATAATTTCATAATATATCCTCCTTATAACATTATATTTTATGCTTATCTAATATTTAATATTTAATTTATAAATAGATTTTAATATATTTTGTCATAAAATAGTATGTTATTTATGGAAAATAATTATTTTCCATAAATAATATACTACTATAAATCATTCTATTATAGAATTATATATTATTTTATTTTTAGGAGGTATAAATATATGAGAAAATTTAGATCTATACTTTGTCTTATTTTTACTTTTACTTTATTAACTTCTAGCTTAAATTTATCAACTTTTACATCTAGTAAAAATATTATTAAAAATTTATGTGATGATAAAGTTGAAAAACAATAATTTTAACTTAAATGCCATATTTTTATTTTTTCGTCTATATTACTTTGTAGTTTTTTATCATTATAAAATTTTGCAAAATAATTAGATTGATTAAGTATTTTATGGCATTCTTTTTTATAGTTATTATTTTCTAACATCATTTTTCCATAGCACCAGCCTATATTATATAATGCCTTATAAAAAATATATGCTTCATTATTAATTAGACTTAAAATTAAACAATCTTTACTTTTTTTAATAGATTCTTCATATTTTTCTGATAATCCATATACTTGAGATAAACTGTATAACAACGTTTTATAAACAATTGTTCCAGATAAAGGATAAAATTCTTTAAAATATTTTTCTAATTTTTTATACCATATTAGTGCTTCTTTATAGTTACCCCCTTTATGATATGCTCCTCCTATATTTAATAATAATCTAAGTTCTTCTTTTGTAAAAAACCTTTTCCATTCTTCATTTTTTAATTTATTTACATCTTTTATAGTAATTGATAAAATTCTAAAAATTTCATTCTTATATTTTTCATATGTCAATGGAGTTACTTCATCTTTAATAAATAATTCACATTTTTCTATATATTGCTTATTGTATATGTTATTATTATCTATTTTGTTTTTTAATAAATCTAGTAATATAATAGCCTCATTATAATTATGAGTGATATTAAAATCTATTTTCCAAACTAATTCTTGCAACATAAAATCTCGTTCAATAACAGGTAATCTGTAATTTTCTTCTTCATTGCCAATATCCAATGCTTGTAAAAAATTCTTTGATGATTTTTTATTTGGAGTTTGTTTACAATTTTCTATATTAGATATATTATACTGATTTCCTATAAATGACTTCATATCTTTTGATATCATAAGTTCCTCTTGTGTTTTGTTATTATAATTTCTTGTATTTCTTATTACTTCATTTATAGAATACACACTATTATATGGTCTTATATAAATTTCTTTTTCATCAAAATTTTTTAAGCTCCACTGCTCAATAGTTTCTAAAATCACACCTATATCTTTATATTGAATATTTTTACTTATATCAAATAATTCATAACTTATATAATCATTCAAATCTACTACTAATAATAAAAATTTTTTTAAATAATATATAGATTTATTTTTAATAATATATTCAATACCTTTATTAATATATAATAAACTTTCATCATATTTATTATTTAAGTATAAAATATATGCTATATTATAAAAAGATATTATATAAAAATTTAATTTATATTCATCATCTGTACATTTTTCATCTATATAATTTACAATTTCTTTCCAGTAATTATAAATATCTAAAGTATTAATTAAATTTTCTTCTAATAAAATTTCATATAATAAACATATTAATTTTAATTCATTTTCTGAAATTACTACATTTATTTTAAATTTTTCTAAATTTATTTTAAGTCCTGTTAATTCCAAACCTGTAATACATTCTTTTATAGCTTTTTTATAATCTTTATTTTTCTTATAAATAATAGCATTTATAAAACATATATATTGTTCATTTAAGTTATTATCTGTTTTTATTAATTTTCCATAATCTTTTATAGTTTCTTCTAACTGTAACCATTTTTCACATTTTATTAAATAATCTATATAATTTCTACACCTTATTAATAATTTATCATTTTCACTTAAAATTATTTCCCATTTATTACTATTCTTTCCTAGTTTAGAAATCAACGCATCAAATACTATTTTACTTGGTTCTCTTTCTCCAGATTCAAACCTTGATAAAGTTGATAATGAACAAATTCCTCTACTTAATTCTTTTTGATTAATACCTTGTGTTTTCCTTAAATTTCTTAATAATATACCTAATGATTTTGACATTTTTTTCTCCTTAATATAATAAATAATATATTTTTTATTATATCAAAAGTATTATATTAAGTACATAATATTTTATAAATCTTTTGAGATATTTTTTAAGTTATCTGTACCTTATAAAAAGTCATTTATAGTAAAATCTTTTTTTGCATATAACTTTATCTATTTTTTAATAAATAATTCTCTTGCATAAAATCTGCCATATACATTATAATTATTTGTATTCTATTTTTATCTTATTTTTTTGTTATTATCTTTATTTCTCCTTTTTATTTCTATCAAAACCACCAAGTGAACTACTTCTTTACTAAAGTTCTATAAATGTATGTTGCTTACTATATCTAAAATCATATTGAATAGATTTGTTAAATCGTATTTTTTATCAAGTAACCCCTTAAGTTATACTTTGGTATTCTTATTATTCATAAATAGTGTAATGTATTACTTTAATGTAATTTGATCTGATTGTAAACTGATTTTTTATATATTCTTTTATTTTTTAATATATTACTTATATTTTAGCATAGGATAGTTTTTTCTATAAGAAAATTTTTTACCACCAAAATAGTTAGTGGTTTGTATAATGCATTTTTGACAATAATAACAATAAAAAAATAAGACTTAATTAAAACCTTTGATTTCAAATTAAGTCTTACATGATTTAATTATTAGTTTTTGTATTTTCTTTTATAAATTGTCTACCTTCATGGTCTGCTTCTGTCAATATAGGACTTAAAATTTATAAATATTTTTCTACTTCTTCTTTTGTTATATTATATTCTTTTTGTATTCTATTTATTATAGTTTCTTCATCTACTTTAAATTCTTTTAACATTTCTATTTGCTTTATTATCATTCCTTGTTTCATACCTATTTTAATACCTTCATCTATTAACATCATTTCTTTTGTTTGCATAACTTCATACCTCCTATAAAATTCATTACTATTTATTATTTCTATTAATCTTTTTCCTAATTTATCTATTTCTTTATCATTATTATTATATTCTTTTTCTTTAAATAATTTTATTAATTCTTTTACTTTTGGATTTTTTATTTTTTCTCCTTTTAAATTAATTATTTTCTTATTTGTTTTATCATTACATATTTTTTTATTTTCTATACAATAATTTACTATATTATATTCTGCCAGTCCATCTTCAAATAAATCAAAGTTACAAATAAATATTATAAATGTTTCTCTTACTTTTATATATTCTTTTTCTCCTTTTCTTATTGTATATTTATCTAATAATGATTGATATATTCTAAATCTTTCCATTAAATCATCTTGTTTTACTACTTGTAATTCTACATCATAATATTTTTCTTCTGCATCTTTACATAATACATCATATCTTATTGTTCTTTCCATTCCTAGTCCTGTTACTTCTTTTTCTGTATTTACATATTCTAAATCCTTTATTTTCTTATCCAATAATATTTCTATTACTATTTTTGCTATTTCTTTATCTTCCATAAATATTTTAAATACTTTATCATCTAATAAAGAATATTCTGTCTCTATTTTCTTATACATCAACTTACCCCTTATCTTCAGTTTTATTAATTATATTATATCATAAATTTATATAATTATCATCTTATTTGTAGTATATTTTAAAAAAACTTACTAAAGTATTTAAACCTTAATAAGCCTTTTTATTTTAATTATCAGTTTCTATATTTTCTTTTACAAATTGTCTACCTTCATGGTCTGCTTCTGTCAATATAGGACTTAAAATTTATAAATATTTTTAATAATTAAGTGAATATAATATATTTTATAAATAAGTAAACAATATATTAAATTTAAGTATTTTTCTTTATAAAATCTTCAAATTCATTTTCAGAATAAGTATATACATTTTTAAAAAATAAGTTTTTATATTTTTCCAATCCAAAAAGAGTAAAGTTTTCATTAGCTTTTTGATAAACATAATTAGCTATTTTCTTTTTTGAATTACTATTTTCATTTTTATCCTTATTATATACTAAAATGAAACTTGCATTTTCTCTTATATAATTTAAATTTTTATTTGTAATATCACAAAAAATTAACAAACTGCTGTAAATTTTTTTCTTTATATTATTTTGTAAAGTATTACTAGAGATTTTTCCATTTTTAAATTCAATAAAGAAAATATGATTTTTTAAATTCATAATAGCATCAACTGAATTAAGCATTTCTTCTGTTGTTTTGTAACTATTAGCATATATCCTTTTAACTTCATCAAAATCAACTGCTAAATTTTCTAATTCAACCATATATTCATTAATATCTTTTGTATTATCATCTTTTGATAACTCTTTCAAAGTTTCTTGATTTTTTTGAAATAATTCATAATCATCAATTTTCATCTTCTGCATACTCCATATTTTCTAAAGTTTGAAAAGGTTTTGCTAGTTTTTTATATATTTCTTCAATATTATTAGAAACATCTTTTATTCTAGAAGTTCCATTTTTATTGTTACTAGCTAAATAATACTTTGTTTGATTTTCTAATTTATATTTTTTAGAATAAACTTCAATAGCATTTAAAAAATATGGGCTATGTGTTGTTAATAATATATGCATATTAAATTCTTTATTCAATAAAACAATAATTTCAGCAAATAATAATTGCCATTCAGGATGTAAGTGAATTTCAGGTTCATCTAAAATAATTATACCATTATATTTTAAAGCACCATTTTCTAATAACATTTTTAAAATTGCAAAAGTTTTTATTCCTATTGAAAGATTTTTTATATTTATTGTTTTTTCTGTATTTTCTAAAGTGTAATTAAACCCTTTAATTTCATCTCCTATTATTTTACCACTACAAATTAAATTTATTTTTTTATATATACTTTTTAATTTATTTTCAATACTTAACTCATCGATAATATTATTTTGCTTAGTAAAAAATAACTTTTGTAACAAAGATTTATTATAATTTAATGATATATTTTCTTTACTTTCTTGATTAAATTGGTCTAAAATAAGTGGGTTATCTATATAAATAGCATCTGTAATAACTACTGTTTTATGTTCAAACTTTAATATATTACTATTTCCATCTAAATTTATTAAAATATGTTCATTTTTTAATTTTAATTTTATTTCTGAAAATGATTCACATAAAACACTTGTTACTTGCTGATTAAATATATTATTTAAATTTTTTTGTAAAATTCTTTTTATAATATCTTCATTTGGAACATATAAATCTTCTAGAAGTTTATAGATTAAATCCTTAGTCCTATCATTCTTTTTACTATCAATATCATTACAATATAAGTTATATAATGGCTCTAAAACATATTTTTTAAACTCATATGTATTAGTATTCAAATATTCATAATTACTTATTATATTATCAATAATACTATCTATATATCTTTTATTTATATACACATCATCAGAAAGAAAGTTATCAATCAATAATATTTTATCTTTAATAAAATCTATTTTTTCATCAAGTACTTTTCTTTCAATATCATATAAACTTTCAAATATAGTAAAAAGTGTTTTTCCTACCGTACTCTTACCTGTATTATTGTTTCCAGTTATAACAGTTATTCCATTTATTTCAATTAAACTTTCACTTATTTTTCCTATATTTTTTAAATACAACTCCATTTTTTCACCTCTTTAATATATATTAATTTATTATAATAATAATTTTATATTATATTCATTCATAATAATAACAATTATAAATTATAGTTTTTATTATGTCAATTTAGACTTTTATATAATTGTAATTACACTTAAAGATTGTAAATATAAAAATTAATTTTGAATTTACTATTATCTTATTTTTTGTAATAAAAAAGTAATTTTTCATTAAAAAATCTTTAAATTTTATTATCTAAGTTTTTTAAAATAAATCATATATAAAAAAATTAAGTCAAGACACCCATTCAACTGGTGGCTTACTCTAACCCTATAAGTGTATATTGCTTGCTATGCTTAAAGGCATATTGAAAAATTTCTCAACTGAATTTTATTCTCAAGCAACCCCTTAAGAGATTTATTTTTTATGATTTAACATTATTATCACCCATAAACGGGTCAATATATTCTTTCAGTGTCATTTGGTATGTTTCTATATCTTCTTTCTACATAATATCCATTTACACCAAAAATTTCTATTTCCATATTTATATTTTAAATTTACGTGTCTATTAAATATCATAAGATTACTTTTTCCTTTTAAATATCCCATAAAACTTGAAACACTTAATTTTGGTGCTATACTTACTAACATATGTATATGGTCTTTGAATGCTTCTATTATTTCCACTCCTTAGAACCACCTGTAGAACATGTGATATAATAAAAGACTTACTAAAGTATCTAAACCTTAATAAGCCTTTCTGTTTTAACTATTAGTTTCTGTTTTTTCTTTCAAAAACTGCCTCCCTTGATAGTCTTGCTTCTGTCAATATAGGACTTAAAATTTATTTTATAATTTTTATTAAAATAAATCACTATGACTTCCTGTCCTTGTTAATGTTAAAACTAATACATCATCTTCTATTAAATAAATCAAAAGCCAATCTGGTGTTATATGGCATTCTTTATATCCATTCCAATTTCCAACTAAATTATGATTTTTATACTTTGCTTCTAGCTCTATTCCATTAGCTAATTTATCAATTACTTCTTTTAACAATTCTATTTTATAACCACGCTTAGCCATTAATTTTAAATCTTTTTCAAATCTTTTAGTAGTCTTTATTTTATATTTCATTTCCTAATATATCCTCTATCATTTCATCTGCTGTATTATAATATTTTATATTATTATCTTTTGATATATTTTTTGCTTCTTTCATAGCTTCTAATGTTTCTTTATTAGGATTTCTTGCTGATATTTCAAATGGTATTTTTCCTTGTCTTACTAATGCTTTAGTAAATATTGTATATGCTGTTGTAAGGTTCATTCCCATTTCATTAAATAAAACTTCTGCTTGTTTTTTTAAATCTTCATCTATTCTTATAGTTATTGTTGTTTGTTTCATATAATCACTCCTTTTCTTTATTATATGAAATAAATTTAATTATGTCAATACATTGTTATTACAATCTAACTTTATAAAAAAGACTTACTAAAGCATTTAAACTTTAATAAATCTTTTTATTTTAATTATTAGTTTCTATATTTTATTTTACAAATTGTCTACCTTCATGATCTGCTTCTGTCAATATAGGCCTTAAAATTTACTTTATAATTTTTATACTTTGATTTTAGTTCTATTCAATTAGCTAATTTATCATAATTTTATTTTATAAACACACTTATATATAAGTTTTAAATCTTTTTAGTTATTTAAGTCTTAAAACTAATAATTAACTATTATATCATAATAGTATATTAATTAAATACAAAAATACTATTCTGTTATTCCTTTTTTTCTTTACCTAAATGTTCTATAGATTCTATTTTTTCTAAAAGCTCTCCAGAAATACCTTGTTGTTCGTATTGAATATATTCTTTTTTATTTTTATATTCTATAGAATATTCCATATTATATCTATAACTATTACTAGTTTCAATAAGATTTAATAAATTTCTATTAATTAAAATCTCTTTTCTTAAATAATAATATAAAAATACTCTATATTTAATTATACTATCACTATTACAATTTATAAATTGATTATTTTCATCTATTAATATTATTTGTGAATTTTTTAATAACATATTCATTCTAATACTTTCTCTTATACCATATATAGCTCTACTATTATAATGTTGTAATGTTAATTGTGATAATTGCAGAAATCCCTCTAAATCAATACCTATATTTTCTATATCATAATATTTATCACTTTTAATAATCTTTTTAATTTCTTTATTTAATTCATCTGCTTTAGTGTATGTTACTCCCTTATAACAAGATTGAAAATCATTGTAAAAATATTGTAAAAATTCTTTAATGTTAAAATTTATTGTTTGAATTTCTTCTATTATTTCTTTTTCCAAATCCCCTATACACTTTTTTAAGTAGTTTATTGCATTTTGTGATATATCTTTATTCCATAATTTATATTCATCGATAACTTGAAATATTTCAAGACTTTCTATATTTTTAATTGAATAGTTCTCTTTTATATCAAAAATATTTTTTAATAATTCTTTATTATTCTCTATTATAGCATTAATATCTATAATAATATTTTTATTTATAAAAGTATATATATTACTTTCAAAATTATAAGTATTATTATTTTCATTATTTAATCTTTTTTGTATATCCTTAACTAATTTACTATCTTTCATTAATACTTTTGTTTTTAAACTTTCAATATATATAAACAAATTATTATTTATTTGTTGAAAGATTTCCTTATTGAAATCATTGTATTTATATAAATTTATTATTTCTAAATTATCTAAATTATTGTTAATTAGTTTTTTCAATTCCTCATTATAATAATTTTTAGATATAATTTTAATAACATTATAAAATTTTATTGAAAAATAAATTTCATTATCTTTAAATTTTTCATCAATAGAATCTTCTAGTAACTTATCCAATTCCATTTCCTTAAAATAAACTATACCTTCTTCAAAATCTAAATCAAATAAAAATGAAATAAACTGGTTTAAATTTTTTGTAAATTTTAAAATATTATTAATATCTGATTTTGAATCACTTGTATCATTTATAGATAAATCAAACAAAGAAATTCCTTTTATATTTTTATCATATAATTGTGGTAAGTCAAATAAATACACAAAAGCTGTATTTTTAGCACTTTTATAGCTTTCTTCATTTAAAATATTTTTATTAAGTAACCTACAAGAAAAATCTAAAAATGTAAATATAACAAAATAATTAAATTTTGCAGTATTATTATTTTCCTCTAAATTTTTATATAAAGTTTGAATATTTTCAAAATTAACTTTACAATCTTCTTCTGTATTTGCCAAAGTTAATATATCATAAAAAATTAAATCTCTATACTCATTTAATATATGATTAGAATATACTATATTCTCTAAAAATAATTTCTTATAAATATATACTTGTTCTTTATCTTCTATGTTATAGTTATTTATCAATGTATATAATGAACCATAAACATTAGATAGACCCCTTGCCGTTTTATCAAATATATTAAAAATAGGTAAAATAGGCATTTCATTATCTATTGAAAAATATTTATCTAAAAGTAAATTATTTTCTGATAATATTAAAAGATATTGTAATAAAGTTTTATTTTTATTTCCTGTTGTTAATTCATTTTCAGCACTATAATTATCACAAAAATATATAGAACGTTTTTGTAAATTCCATTCATTTATACGATATCTATATTTAGCAGGTAATATTTTCTTTAAATATTCATAAGCTAATATATTTTTTCTTTTTAATATATTTTTATCATCATTATCTTTTTGTATTCCTTGTAAAAAATTTACTGATAAAAATGCTGCATCTTCAATTTTCTCTTGTCTTAAGAATTCTAATGTTAAAGATTCTTCAAAAGTTTCTAAATCACAAGATATAAAAGTTATAATTCTAGGGTGTGCAAAATAAGTTAATAATGTTTTTACTACTTCCATTGAACGATGTGTACTTAAATCTATATCATCTATAAAATTTATTAATACTGCATCATCTTCAAACAAACCACTATCTAAAATTGAATTTATAAACCAATGAAATTTTTGAATAAAATTTGTATTAGCAGCAAAAATTTTTTTAGTTATTTCTATATGACTTGGTGTTGTAGTATATGTATTTACAATTATTTCTTGATATTTTTGTTGCAAATATCCAAAAGCTTCCAATAAATCATCATATTCTATTTCTATTTTGCTTTTTTCTATAAAACAAGTATCTTTTAAACCTATATTTTTATTATGTTGTGAAATTTCATCAACTTTATCTTTTAATGAACCTAGAAAATATGACATAAGAGTTACTATATCTTCCATATTTTCTGGAACAATTCCTTGTAAAATAAAGTATTTTTTTCTATTATCATATAAATCTTTATATAATGTTTTCATAATAGAAGTTTTTCCAGAACCTCTACTACCTATTATAGATATATTGTTTGTAGTTTGAGGTAGAGAAAAAACATCTTTTATAAACATTTTATTTTTACTCTTTTTGTAAAATTTTTTGTATTCATTACTTTTTTTACATATAATTTCAATATCTTTTAATATATTGTTGTAAGTAGGTAATATATTTTTTATTTCTTGTTTTGTTAAAATTCTTGTTCCCACCTCAATATAATCATTAGTTATATTATACATATTAAAACTCCTTTATATTATTTTTATAAATAATAAATAAAATAGTGATAATTTATTTTATAAAAATAAATTTTTAACTTCTTCTAAATGTGTATTATTATATTGTTCTTCTTCATTAAATTCTAATTTTTCTAATTCTTGTTTAGTATTTTTTAAAATTTTTAAGTATTGAGGTACTTTTTTTATCTCTTTGTATATAGGCATATTTTCTATTTTAATATAAAAATATAAATACACAATAAATTTTTCTTCTAATGTGAACTCATTCTTCTCTCTAATATCATCTTTTATTAAATTTCTTCCCTTTTTTATTATAGAATCAAAGTTTTCATTTTTATCTTTTAAATTTTGTAAAATATTTTTATATTCTTCTTCTTTTAAAACATCATTTAAATCTTTTATTTTACCATCTTTAAAAAATTCATAAAATAAAATACTAATTTCATAATTTTTCATATTCAAAGATTCAATTAAATTGTCCTTATATGAGTATTTATAAATATCATTTAAAGTATCTTCTAAAATAAAAATAATTCCTTTAATAGCCTCTTTTTGTATATAATTTTGGATATCCTTATTTTTTAATAATTCAATTAAATTAAATAAACTTAAATAATCTTTTATTGTATACCATTTTTTATTTAAACTATTGTCTTTTATTTTATTTAATAAAATAAGTTTATTTAATATATCAACATTAAAATATGTTATTATAGTAATATTATCACTTATAAGATTTATAAATTTTAAATCTTCTTTTATACTAGATATATCATTATTTAAATGTGAAAATTCATCTTTAAATAAATAATATAATACTTTTGCTTTACAATCTAAATAATAATCATTAACTAAATCTTCTTTTCTATTTAATAACCTAGCAGAAAAATCAGCAAATAAAAATATTAAAATATAATCATTAATTTTTGTTTTTTCTATTTCTTTCTCTCCTATAATATTATTTAAATATTTAAAATTTATAAATGTATGTTTTATTTGAGGGTGAAGTAAAACTATTTCTTTAAAAATAAGTCTTCTATTCTTATCTAGTTCTAAATTTGAAAAAGCTATACTTTCAATTAATATTTTCTTTTGTGCATAAGTAAGAATTCCATTTTCTTTTTCTTCTCCATTTTCATAAAAAAAATTATACAAAATAGAATATACTACATTTAATCCTCTAGACCTATCATCAAATATCCTATATACATCATAATTTATTGTATTAATTATATCAAAATAATCATCTAAAAGATAATTATTTTCACAAACTTTATTTAATAATTCTTTAAATGTAGGTAATTTATTATTAATATTTTCTTCCTGACTAAAGCATATAAAATCAGGTTTCATATTTAATGCCCATAATTTAATGTAATGTCTATATGATGGTGGAAATATTTTCTTAATATACTCAGCAGCTAAATAATTCTTGTTTTTTATAAAATTTCTTTCCTCATTTTTAGCATCTAATAAAGCTGTTTCATAATTTACAGTTATCTGTTCTACTTGAGCAAAATTTTCTTTCCTTATAAAATCCAATGTTAGAGTTTCTTGCATACTATCCATATTAACAGAAATAATAACTAATATTTTTCTATGAGATAAATATGATAATAATGTATTAGTAATATCTATTGCTCTATCTGGTACTAAGTCCATATCATCAATAAATAAAATTATCATAGCATCTTTAGTAAATTTTTCACTTTTTAATAATTCATCTATAAAATTTTTAAATTTTTGTGTAAACTTACTTTCTGCTGAAAATATTTTAGAAGTTACATCAATATAATTAGGGTCTGTTGAATATGTTTTTATTGCTATTTCCTGGTAATCTTTTTGTAAATAAACAAATAATTGTATTAATTCTTCATAATCTTTTTCTATTTTTGATTTTTCAGAATAACAAAATCTTTCTTTGTTTTTTTCTTTTTCAGCTTTGGCAATATTATCTACTTCTTCCTTTAATAAGCCTAAAAAATTAGCCATAAGATTTAAATTTTCAGGCATTTTTTCTGGAACAATACTAGGTAAAATTAAATTTCTTATTTTACCATCTTCTTTATTATTTTCTTTATTTAAATCAAAATATAACTTTTCTATTACAGATGATTTTCCAGAACCTCTTGCTCCTATAATTGATATATTATTTATAGTTTGTTGTGTACCAAAAGCTGTGTTTATTTCTTCTGAATTTGAACACTCTCTAATTTTATCTATTTGTTTAAATATTTCATTATATGTAGGCAATATGTTTTTAACTTCATTTTTACTTAATAATCTTGTTCCTATTTTTATATTTTTAGATTGTAACTCTTTAGTTTCCTCTCTCATAAAACTTTCTCCTTATAAACATTTTATTAAATTGTTTAACTCTTTTAAAATATATTCATCACTTTCTTCTCGCCTTATAAAACTATATTTCATACCACAATCTCTTAATCTTTCTATCCATTGAGTACAAAGTTCACGACCTATTCCTTTTTCTATCATTGTAAAATAAATAAATCCTATTTCATTTATTACATTGGTATTAAATATTCCAGGATTATCTGAATTTATACAAGTTAATATACTTCCATAATCATAATTAGTAGAAGATATATTATATAATGGGTGCTTATCTAATATATCTATATCACCTATAGTTACATTAGAATTAGGGTTTGCTTCTATTACAATTCCCTTATCTGAAATCATTTGTTTCAATATTTTTTGTACTTCTATAACTATTTTAATTTCTTGCTCTGGTATTTTATAATGTATAGGTTCTCTCATTTTTGTATTTTGTTTTGCACAATGATACATATTAAGTATATCTTGTTTATCTAAAATAGTGCTTTTATTATTTGATTTATGTAATATATGACAAATAGATTTTAAGTCATCAAAATCATTATTATAACATTCTTCACAATCACCACAAACTCTTTTATATTCATTCATTAATTTTTCAAAACCTGCTAAAAATAATCCATCATAAGCTTCAACCCAATTTTCTACAGGTATATAGTTAGGTACTATTTCCTTACTAAGCTCATTTATACGATGTCTAAGATATTGTGAATTTGTAAAATCTTGATTATTACTATAAATACTAAGTATTTTATATGCCCAAACATAATTTTCTAAAGCTTCTATGCGTGGTAATATAACTGTATTATTCTTTTTATACCATTCTAAAGGCTCTGTACCTAAAGCAAGTCCGTGCCCTATTCTATCTCCTGCGTGAAATTTAAAATAATGTACTGCTTCATATATTGCCCTTATGCCAGACATTAAATGCCTAAAATCTTCACCAGCGTGGCAAGTAAAACTTATACTTTGAAAAGGTGATACAGTATTATTTGTATATAAAGGTTCTTCAAAACTATCCCTTGCATTTTCAAATAAATCTCTAAATACCCAACTAGGCATAGTGTTTTCTGCTGAACAAACATCTATACCAAGTAAATATTTATCTATACCTGGAAATTTTTCAGGATTTCTTATTTTTTTAAATATTTCTAATTGTGTTTTATATTCTTTATACTTTTTACCATATTGCATATAATCTAATTTATCTAAATTTATACAATGTATTTCATCTATTTCTTCTGTTTTCCTAAAATGTAATACTAATCCAACTTTAGGTAACTTTTTTACTATTTTTTCTTGTCCATCTATTGTATCAATACAATTATTATATATAAACTTTTTATATGCTTCTAAAAAATATTTGATATATTCTCTTGCTTCTGATTCTGTATTGTAAAAGCTTGTTCTTAGTTCTAATTTATCTAAATTTTTTATATATAATAAAGAATTTAAACAATTTTCTAATATTTTATCTTCTTTAAAATTTGAATATTTTTTATTTCGTGAAGACATTTGATTATAATAAGTTTGAAAATATTGTAGTCCAAAAATATTTTTATCTTGAACACATAGATTAAAAAAGTAATTTTTTAATCTTAAATAATCTAAAAATATTCTTTTGATTAATATATTATTCTCTTTAAACTTATTTCCATCTAAAATATTTTGAAGAATAATAAATAAAAATTTATTTTCTTCAAATGTTTTTACATTTTTTAAACTATCACTATAAATTTTTTCTTCAATACTATAAAAATTCTTATTAAATAAATCTTGAATTTCTAAAAAATATCTTTCAATTTCTCCTAATATATCTTTTTGTTCTACACTATAAAATACTTTATCTTTTAGTTTTTTATAATTAAATTCACAGAAATAATCTTGTAATTGTCTATTAAATTCTAAAATCTTACTATCTATTTTACTATTTTCTTTATATTTATCCTTAATATTTTCAAAATAGATTGTATAAATCAAAAATTTCCTAATTACTCGAGCAAGACATAAATAAAAATACATATCATTCTCTTTATATGTATATGAAAAATACTTTAAGAAAAAACCATTATTTGAGTTACTTTCACCTTTTTCTATCTCTTTTACTAAACTATCCCAAGTTAAAGAAAAAGTTAAAGTAACACCTAAATGTAAGTGATTTTCTGCTACACCACTTTTTAAAATAGATTCAAGTGTTAAGTCAGTAATAGCAATATTTCCAAAAAATTTTTCTAATTCATTTTCTTTATTCTTACTATCTAGTGCAAATAAAACTACTAAAATATCTGTTGGTATAAGTTGATTTAAATTTCTATATAAGTGAATTTTATTTTTTCCAGAAAATCCACCTAAAAACTCTTTATCATTTTCATTTTCCCAATATTTATATATAATTTTATCATCTAATTTAGATATTAAACATTTGGTTAAATATTTTAAATTATAAAAAGTTATATCAAATAAATCTAAATTATATTTATCTTTTCCTAAATATTTTTTTATTTTTTCATCTGACAAATACCATTTTTCCAAATATTGATGTATCATATCATATGAATACATATTACATTTTGTTTCTAAATATTCAAATGCACTTTTTCTTATATTATCTCTTTCTTTTCTTCTCTTTTTAAAAATATAGTTATCTAAATTTTCTTTATTTTTTTTTACCTTTTCTATTTTAGATGTTGATTTATAAAAATTTTCAAAATCATTATTATAAATAAGTTCTAAATTTAAAATAGGATAAAAAAATGTTTTTAAAAAACGATTTAAATCATCATTTATCATAAAAACCTCTCTTTTATTATTTTGAATTTATTAATAGTTTATTACTATTTGTATGTTCTTTTTACATTATGTAACAATATTATATACTTTTTGTAATAATTTTTCAATATAATATTTTTAAAAATATAATTAATTTGCTATTCTATCTTTAACTATTTATTTCTTCTAATATAAAACTTAAAATTTATTTTATAATTTTTACTAACTTCATATTATTGTTAGTATTAAAACTATTAAATTATATTGATATATATACATTTTTTAGTAGATACAACTTTATCATTATTATCTTTTTCTTTTTAATAAATATGCATATCCAAAAAATTTCAAATTCCAATTAATATAGTTTTTTTATCTATATATTTATAATTTACTAAAATTTTGTAATTAAATTTATTAACTTTGTTTTATAAATTTTCTTTCCTATATTTAATTTTTATTATATTTAAATATTGTTTATTAATAGTTGTGACGAAAATTTGTTGTTTATTAAAATACTAATATATTAATATATTAATTATATAAACTTAATATTTTATACAATTTTAGTTATAATCTATCTTATTTTACATAATATTTATATCAAAATGTTTAAAATAACAAATTATTAAAATATTTTTTATTAGATAATATTTTAAATAGCACTAAAAATGTAACATATAAAAAAGACTTACTAAAGTATTTAAACCTTAATAAGTCTTTTTATTTTAATTATTAGTTTCTGTATTTTCTTTTACAAATTGTCTACCTTCATGATCCATATAATAATTATCTTTATGTATTAATTCACCAACAGGTACAATTTCATATCCTTTTTCTTTAAGACCTTTTAATATAGAATCTAATGAATCTGGTGTATATTTTGCATCATTATGGAATAACATTATTGAACCATTTCCTAAATGTTTATGGTTTAATACTTGATTTACTTCATGTTCAACTCCATATTCTTTCCAATCTAAACTATCAATATCCCATTGAATTGTATGATAACCTACTTCTTTAGCTGCTTGTAAAACTGTATCATTATATTCCCCAAAAGGTGGTCTATATAAATCCATATCATAATCTAATAAATCTTTTACTTTTTTATGTACTTCCATTATTTCATTTTTATTTTGTTCTAAACTAATTTTACTACCATGAGGATGTGTATTACTATGATTACCTATTTCGTGACCTGCTTCATATATTCTTTTAACTTCTTCAGGATATTTGTCTACCCAATAGCCACATAAGAAAAAAGTAGCTTTAACATCATTATTTTTTAATATTGTTAAAAGTTCATCTGTATCATCTGCTCCCCAAGCAGCATCAAAACTTATAGCAACTTTTTTTTCATCTGTATTTACACAATATATAGGTAAATTTTTTTTAGATGGTTGTGCTGATACAGCAATACTTTCTAAATTATTTTGAACTATAGGTCTAAAAACAGCAACTAAAGAAAAACATAGTACTGATAGTATTACAAAATACTTTAAATTGTTATTTAATTTAAATTTTTTCATATACTTCTCCTTTTTAAAATATTTATATATAAACTTATTAATATAAAATTAATTTTATTCTTAAAAATAAATTAATTTATTTTAATCTTATAACAACTACATAAATAAATAAATTTTTATAAAATAAAAAAGAAAATATATTTAAATAATATATCAAAATAAATATCATAATAATTTATAGAAAAATAATAAATTTTTAAGCTTAATGTTAAATTAAAAACTATATTTTCATTCATTATAATATTTCCATTAAAAGCATTACAACTATTTCTAAATTTTAATAAGTTTATTAAATTTTTTCACGCTTTTCTTATTACATATTAATTACAATTAAATTGCTTTGATATTTTAACTAAATATATATCTTAATTTTCATATATATTTTTCAACAATAGTTTCTTTTTTGTTCTCATTGACTATATCTTTTTTCAACTACTTGTAGAACATGTTGTATTTTGTATACAATAAAAATAATATAAATAACTGTACCTAAGTTATTTATATTATTATAAATTTTATTAAAATAATAAATTAAATTTATTGATTTATTTTTTTAGCAAAACAAATTTTTCAAAATAATAAGCAATTATTATAAATATACACATAATAGACATAAATTTTAATCCTACTAATATAGCTAAAAAAATAGATGTTGCAAGACTTTTGCCATTTTCTAAATTTTTACCTTGTGGTTTTTTAAATTGTTTACTATCTTTTGATATATTTTCTTCAATATGTTTACCTCTATTTTCAGACAATCTTTCTCCTGTTGGTCTTTCTCTATTTAACTGTACAAATGGTGCTTTAACCCATCTTGTAAAATTAGATGATATTATATTGTATCCACCTAAAAAAATTAAAACTAAAATCATTATGTAAGATATAACTTTGTTTAATCTAAATTATATAGGTATTTTAAATATTTTTTTAAATACTAAAACAATCCATTTCCAATGAAAGCCAACATGTATACCTAATAATATAATAAATACACTAGCTGAAAAAAAGTGTAACTGTTTTGACATTGTAATATTAGGTAAATTAAAATTTCTAAACAATATTTTAGACATAAATATTCCTGTTACAAGCATTAAAATTACATCTAATAATAACATAAAATTTATAAAATAATTTAACTTGACTTTTATAGATATTTGTTTGTTAAATAAATTTTTAGTAATATTAATAACCCATTTTCTGTTTATTAGTATATGTAAGAAAAATAATAATATGGCAATTAGTCCCCCTATTTCATGAAATTTAATTCCTAACGTAATTTTATCAAACATAAAAAATAATAATATAGCCATAAATAAATCAAAAATACCTTTAAATATACTTTTTTTCATAAAAATCCTCCTTAATACACTTTTGTTAATATATTATAAATAGTATTTTTGTTAATCAAATAATTTAATTTTATAAGTTATATTATAAGATTAACTTCTTATCTAATAATATAACTTATTAATCTTAAAATAATCTTAAATTTTTAATTTATCTTAAAATAATACTACTATATGTTAAAACTCAATTGTAAATTTTATCCATTTTGTATATTCACTTTCTACAAATATTTTCCATTTATTATTATCAATTATATTTTTAGCAATAGCAAGTCCTAAGCCATAACCTTCTATTTCTTTATTTCTTGATAAATCTACTCTAAAGAAACGCTCAAATATTTTATCTTTAAATTTATTTTCTATACCTATACCTGTATTAAAAATAGTTAAATAGCTTTTATTTTTAAATTTATCTAAGGTAACTTCTATAATATCATTTTCCTTAGTATATTTTATTGCATTGTCTAAAAGTATTCTAACTATTGTAATAATGTCTTCTTTATTACAATTTAAATAAATATCTTCTTTAATATTGTATTTAAAAATCTTTTTTTCTTCAAAACAAATTGCTTCATATTGAAATATAATATTTGTTATTGTATTAGTTAAATTTAATTGTATTTTTTTATTTATTTCATTTATATTTTCACTTTTTGATAAAAATAAAAGTTGATTTATTAATTTATTCATATTAAAAATTTCATCTTTTATATTTTCTAACCAAAATTCTTGGTCTTCATTAAAAATTTCATCTTTTAATATTGATAAATTTGTAGATATTATAGTAAGTGGAGTTTTCAATTCGTGACTAGCATTAGCTATAAATTGTTTTTGCATATCAAAGTTTTCTTTAACTGGTTTAATAATCCATTCTGTTAAAAAATATGATATAATAAATAGTATTATAAAACTAACTAAATATACTAAAATAGATATATAAATTAAATTTTGTTTATTCTGATTAAAATTTGTTATATCTTCAAATACAATTATTTTTCCATAAGATTTATTCATACTAAAATAGGCTAAATTATTATATTTAAAAAGTTTATTATTATTTTCATCTATATTAGGTAAAATCTTATTTAATATTTCTTGTAAATTATAATCTGAAATATCAATATTTTTAGGATAAATAGTTTCTATTATATTATTATTATCATCTAACTTTATTATAAAATTTAATATTAGATTACCATGTTTTTGTTTAAAATCTAATGGTTTAAAATTTGGTGGCTTCATTCCATTTGTTATAGCTAATTCTCTCATAGAATTAATTATTCTTTTTTCCATATTAATACTCATAATTAAATTTATAGCTATTAAAATAATTATAATTAATAATGATATTATACTAATAATAGTTGAAATAAATTTTATCTTTAATTTTTTTATCATTTAACCCTCCAAATAATAACCTATTCCTCTAACAGTCTTAATTTCAACTTTAGAACCTAATAAGTTTAATTTTTTTCTTAAAAATGATATATATACTTCTAAATTATTGTATTCAACATCTTTATCAAAACCCCAAATTTTTTCTATTAAAAATTCTTTTTTTACTGTATTTTTATTATTACTTATTAAAATTTTCATTAAATTAAACTCTTTTAAAGTTAAAGGTATTTCACTATTACCACAATATAAAGTAAAATTATTATTATTAAGTTTTATATCTTCAAATATAACTTCTTCTTCTATTATCTCACCTTTTCTTCTTAACATAGCTCTAACTCTTGCTAAAAATTCATTTGTTTCAAAAGGCTTTGTTAAATAATCATCTGCACCATTATCTAATCCTGTAACTTTATCTTCAGTAGAACTTTTAGCAGTTAAAAGTAAAATAGGTATATTTATTTTTTCTTTTCTTATAATTTTTAAAACATCTATGCCATTTATTTTAGGTAACATTATATCTAATATAATTAAATCATATATTTTAGAAAAAGCATAATCTATTGCCTCTTCACCATTATAAACAACATCTACTATATATTTATTTTTCTTTAAAATATATTCTATTGATTGAGCAAGTCTTTTTTCATCTTCTACTAATAATATTTTCATATAATCACCTCTTGTTTTTAATTATAACACACAAACCTTAAAATAACTTTAAAAATTTAAGATTATTTTAAGACTTAAATGTTATATTAGTTGCAGGAGGTGATAAATATGAATTTTAGAAATGAACTAAAACATTATATTAATTATGCAGATTACTTAATAATTAAATCTAAAATTTCAAAAATTTTAACTTTAGATAAAAATTGTTATGAAAATTCTTGTGAATATAAAATAAGAAGTATTTATTTTGAAAATTTTAATGATAAAGTTTTAAAAGAAAAACTTTTAGGATTAAATAAAAGGGATAAATTTAGAATAAGACTTTATAACAATAATGATACATTTATAAAATTAGAAAAAAAATCTAAAATAAATGGTTTATGTAAAAAAATAAGTTGTAATATAACAAAACAAGAAGTTTTAAAAATTATAAATAATGATATAGATTTTTTAGTTAAATCAAATAATGAACTTTTTCAAGAATTATATTTTAAAATGAAAACAGAATTTTTAAAACCTAAAACAATTGTTGATTATGATAGAGAGGCTTATATATATAATGTTGGAAATGTTAGATTAACATTTGATAAAAATTTAAAAACAGGAATTGTTTCTCAAAATATTTTTAATAATGAATTAGAAACTATAAATCCAATAAATAAAGATTATATAATATTTGAAGTAAAATATAATGAATTTTTACCTGATATTATTTTAAATCTTATACAACTAGGCGAAAGAACAAAAACATCTATTTCAAAATATGCTTTATGTCGTATGTATGGTTAAATTAAAGGAGTGATTTTAATGACATTTAAAGATATATTCAAATCTAGTTTTTTAGAAGCAACTACAACATTTTCTTTAATAGATACTATTTTAGCTCTTATCTTATCTTTTATAATAGGTATTTTTATTATGGTAATTTATAAAAAGACTTTTAAAGGTGTTATGTATTCTAATAGCTTTTGTGTTTCTTTATTAGCATTAACTCTTATTACTACATTAATAATATTAGCTGTAACTTCTAATGTAATACTTTCATTAGGTATGGTTGGTGCTTTATCTATTGTAAGATTTAGAACAGCTATAAAAGAACCTTTAGACATTGCTTTTTTATTTTGGAGTATTTCAGTTGGAATAGTTTTAGGAGCTGGACTTTTACCTTTAGCTATTGTTGGCAGTATTTTTATAGGTATAACTTTAATTTTATTTGTAAATAAAGATAGTAAAGATAATCCATATATATTAATTATTAATTTAGAAAATAGTCAAATAGAAGATACTATTCTTAGTTTCATAAAAGAAAAATGTAAAAAATATGTTGTAAAGTCTAAAACAATTTCTAGTAATGGTATAGAATTTTCATTAGAAATAAGACTTAAAGATATGTCAACAGAATTTATAAATACTATCTCAAGTGCAAATGGTGTTAAAAATGCTATTTTAGTCAGTTATAATGGTGATTATATGGCTTAATATTTAAATGAAATGAGGTGTTTATTTTGATAAAAGAAAAATATATAAATAAAATATCTTATATATTATTGTCTATTGCTTTATTTCTTTGTTTTATAATATACTTTTACAATAAATTTACACCTGAAACATTAATAACACCTGAATATGTAAATAAAATATTTAATAAAGATAAAGTTTTAGAAATAAATATTGAAATTTCAGATGAAAATTTTAAAAAATTAAAAGAAAATGCATTACAAGAAGAATATGTTGTTGCAAATATAACTATTAATGATACTACTATTAATAATGTTGGGATAAGAGCTAAAGGAAATTCTAGTTTACAACAAGTATCATCTAGTGATAGTGATAGATTTAGTTTTAAAGTTAATTTTTCTGAATATATATCAGACCAAAATTTATATGGGTTAGAAAAATTGGTTTTAAATAATATGATTGGAGATACAACTTATATGAAAGAATACCTTTCATATGATTTAATAGAATTTTTAGGTGTAAATACACCAGCATATGCTTTTGCAAATATAAAAATTAATAATAATGATTGGGGATTATATTTAGCTATTGAAACTCTTGAAGAAGATTTTTTAGAAAGATATTATGGAAAAGACTATGGAAATCTTTATAAACCTGAAAGTAATAAAATAGGTGATAATAAAGATAAATTAAAAAGTCCACCTAATAATAAAAATGATAATAAACCAATATTTCAAAATAATACATATAATAATAATTTTCAACCACTAAATAATAGCAATACTAATAATACTTTTCAACCTCCTAATGATATAAATAAAAAAACTTCATCAATGCCTAATAGTCCCCCAAATATGATTAATAACAAGGAAACAGCTCTTGTTTATATAGATGACAATACTTCTAGTTATTCAAAAATATTTGATAGTGTTGTAACAAAAGGATTAACTGAAGTAGATAAAAATAACTTTATAAAAATGATTAAATCATTAAATACAGGAGAAAATATAGAAAAATATATAAATGTAGATGAAGTTTTAAGATATTTTGCTGCAAATACTTTTCTTGTAAATTTAGATAGCTATGCTGGTAGTATGAAACATAATTATTATTTATATGAAGAAAATGGTATATTTGAAATATTACCTTGGGATTTTAATTTATCTTTTGGGACTTTTCAAATAAATGATGCAAGTAAAGTTGTAAATTTTCCAATAGATACTCCTGTTACAGATAGTATGGAAAATTCTCCATTAATATCTTCTCTTTTAAATATAGAAGAATATAAAAATTTGTATCATAGTTATTTAAATGATATTGTAAATAATTATGTTAATAATAGATATTTTGAAAATAAAATAAATTATTTAAATGAATTAATATATGAATATGTAAAAAATGATAAAACTTCATTTTATACTTTAGATGAATATATTTTAGGAATAGAAAATTTATTAATTTTTGCAAATGATAGAGCTAAAAGCATTTATTTACAACTTAATAATATACAACCTTCAACAGAATATGGAACATTAGAAACTACATTAAATCTTGATGCTTTAGGACATATGCCAAATGATAAGAATAAAGAATTCAATAAAAATAATAATCAAAATATTAAAAATAATATTGAAAATAAAATTAAATCCCCAAATATTAATTTAAATAATAAAATCAATACTTTAATACTATTAAAAATTCTATTATATTTTTTATTAATTATAATAAGTTTAATATATGTTTTTCTTTACAAAAATAAAAGATTTAATATATAATATTTAAATTTTTTAATATAAAATAAAAAATGAACCCTTTTTATTAAATTATAGGGAACATTTTTTATTTTTATATTATTTAAAAAATATTATTATAAATAAATATTATAATTTATTTATATATATTGCTTTTTATATTCTAAAGGTGTTAAATTTCTAACTTTTTTAAATGCTTTTGAAAAAGCACTATAATCTTTATATCCACATAAATTAGATATTTCATATATTGTAAAATTATTTTCTCTTATAAATTGCTCAGCTTTTGATATTCTATATTCTAATAAAAAATCTTTAGGAGAAACCCCAACATGTTTTTTAAATATTTTTGAAAAATAACTTCTACTTAAACATAAATAATTTGAAATTTCTAAAATTCCAATATTTTTATAATAATTACAAGATATAAAATTTATTGCTTTTTGTATATATATGTTATCTTTTATATAAGGATTATCATCTATTTTAATTTGTTCAGTTATTAATGATAATATAATATATAATAACCCTTGTAATTTTAAACTATTAGCATAAGTATAATTATTATAATTTATCATTTTAAAAATATAATTTTTTATCTCTTCAATATTATCTAATTTTATAACATTTATATTTTTACCAATACCACATTTATTTAAACATTCTTCTACATCTTTCCCATCAATAGAAAACCATACATATTCCCAAGGATTATCTTTATCTGCTTTATATGAAACTAAATCATTTGGGTTTATATAAAATAAGTGATTTTTTTCTAATATATACTCTTTTCCATTACAAATAAACTTACCTTTGCCACTTATAATTATATGTATAATATAAGTAGAATTAATTAATTTACCAAAAGAAAATTCAGATTTACATTTTTGATATCCACAAAATACTAATTTTAAATCTAAAGGTAAAAAATTATCTAATTGTAAAATATTTTCTTTACACATATAGTACCTATTATTAAACTATAAACTTTGATATACCTATTTCTTCATACCAATCATATTTCTTTAAATTTCCATTTATATTCCAAGTAGATGGACAAGTATTATTTGTCCAATCAATAGGTTCAATAATATCAGTTTGTTTTGAATTTATTTCTAGTAATCTTTTTAAATAATCTATTTGTTCTTTATTTAATTTAGTTAAATTAGCTGATATAAACATTGGTGTTCCACTATTTGCTACTAATTCTGCCCATTTTTTATTTAATTCCCAAGGTATCTCTTCTGTTATTCCAACACAATCTACATCTATATCAAAAAATGTTTTATGTTGAGAAAGTCTAAAAGCTAAAGTATTTATACCATATTTTCTTGTTCTTTCCCAACATATGCCACTAACATCATCACCTACTCGTTGTAAATGCATTAACCCAGCTCCTAAATATCCAATACAATTACAACCTAAAATATAACTTTTATTATTAGTAGCTTCTAAAATTTTTGAATAAAATTGTATTATTAATTCTGCTGTTGTTTTTGTTTCATCATAAAAACTCCATTCTTTTTCTATTTTACTAGGATTTAATTCAAAGCCCCAATACCCTAAAATATCTACTGTTGAAAAATCATGCTTAATAAGTTCATATCCCCAATCAGTAATATCTTTTATTATATTGGCAATATAATCTAAAAATTCTGGTACAGATATATCTAAAATATTATTATCTTTTTTTAATCTCCAATTTATTGGTAATTGCTTATCTGATGTATGTAAAAGTCTTACCCATATACCTGGTCTACAATTATTTTCTTTTATTTTATATGCTAATTTCTTCATATCTGGAAATTTTTCATTTCCTTTATACCAAGGTCCACCATTATATTCATTTAATTTATGTGCTACTTGCCAACCATCATCTATAACCATAAAAGGCTTATTTTTTATATTATTATTTACAATTTTTGATAATTCAATAGTATCTCTAATAACCATATCTTCAGATATATTACCATATGCATAATACCAATTATTAAATCCATAAATAGGCTCTTTAGGAAAAATAGCATCATCACACATTTTTTTACAAAATTCTTTACTTGCTAAAAAACTATTAATGTTTTTATATTCTAAATTTACAATAGAACAAATTTTTAATTCTCTATCTAGTAAATTAACACCTTTTGTTCCATTTCTTACATCTAGCCATAAAGTAATACCTTGTAAATCCATTTGCCAAAAACAAAATGCATTTGCTCTTACTTTTACTCCATATCCAATAGTAGTATTATCTTCATTTTTTAGAAAATACCAAGGCATAAATCTATCTGGTTGCATACCTTTCCATTCTAAATCACCATATGCTCTTTCAAAAGTATCACTTAAAATTTTTGTATGTTCTGTTATATTAATATCTATATTCCATCTAAGTTTTATATATTTTATTCTTGATTTTTCAGCTTTTAAAAATATGTCCATTTGATTATCATTAATAATATTAAAATTTACTTCTATATCTGCTATTTTACTTTCATCTTTTATTAAATTTAATTTAAAATCTTCTTTTTTAGTTTCTATAATTAATAAATTAGGTTTTTTAATAATATTACTCATAAAATTTTTCTCCTTTTTATTTTATTATAGCATATAAAAAATAAATTCTAAATAGTTGAATGTTTTATCTTTATGTTTAAATGTGTCATTTGAATAAAATATTAAAATTAAAAAAAGATAGAAAAAATTTTCTATCTTTAAAAATTATTATATATTAAATTTTGTAATTCATTTATAAAAGAACATATATGAAATCCATCACATACTGAATGATGAACTTGTATAGATAAAGGTAGTAAATATTTATTATTTTCTTTAAAATATTTGCCCATTGTAAATATTGGTAATAAATAATTATACCCTTCTTTAAGATTTAAATTAAAGCTTTCAAAAGTAGCCCAAGGTATCATAGAAACATTAAAACTATTTACTGGTATATTATCTTTAGCAATCATACCAACATTATTTCCAAATTTTTTTATATCTTCTTCATAATACATACAAAATTTGTAATAATCCTTATCATAATTTGTCCATAAATTAGAAAAAGTTTTTGTTTCTTTATTAAATATAGTATAACAAGGTAGCATTTCATCAAAAATAATTATGTTACCTTTACTATCTGTAGATGTTTTAAATTCATCATATTTATTTACAATAGTAGTAATTAAATAAAGCATTGTTGGATATAATTTTAAGTTTTTATTTTTTATATTACTTATATCTAATTTTACATTCATACTATAAGTACAAGGTATTTTTTCATAATAATGGTCAAAATATTCTTTCCTATCCCAATTATCTAAATCAATATATCTATAATTCACTATTATTCTCCTTAAAAAATATAATTATTACATTATTGTATAATATTATTTATTAAAAATCAATATTAAATAATTGTATTATTAATTTTTATAAACTTATTTTCCCATATTGTTCTTTATTCAACACTAATAATAAATTCAAATTGTTTTTTCTGGTCAATACTTACTTTTTCTCCACAATAATTTCCCCATTCTAAACTTTTATAATATTCACCAAGAGAAATTTCTAAAATATCCTTATTACTTTTTGATTTATTTACAAATGCTGATAAATTATCACTTAAAGAATTTACAGTAATCATATTAAATAAGCTATCTTCTAAAGTATATTTTATTATATTTGTTCTTTTAACTTTAAAATCATTAGTAACTAAATTTTGTATTTCATTATCTTTTTCAAATAAAAAGTAATTTGTCATATCTTGTTCCCAATTCCATTTTGGTTTAATTCCATATTCATCAGAATATATGTTGGAGTTTTCTCTTTTAGCAAATGCAGTTCCTTTATTTCTACCAATATGATTATCAGGATATGTAGAATATAGTCCATTTCTTTCCCAGTCTATTTTTGTTATATCATTTTCTAAATCTATTTTAACACCAAAATCTATAAATTCATCTAATAACTCATCATTATTTAAAGTGTTAATAGTAAGTTTTAATTTTTCTCCATTAAATTTTCCTTTTATAATACAATTCAAATTATTACTATATTCTTGTTCTAATGTAAATATAACAAATCCTTTATCTAGTTTATAATCTATAATACTATTTTTAATTATATTAATATCTTTATCAGAAAACAAACTAATTCCAGAAAATACTTTTAATCCTTTATTATTAATAATTTCTATTAAACCATTATTCAAATTTAATTTTAATGAACTTTTATCAGAATTAAACATAATAAAATCATTTTCTACTAATTGTACTAAATTTTTATTATTATTAAATTCAACTTTGTTTTCATTTTTTTCTTTATATAATAAATAATTATCTATTATATAATCATTTTGATAAAAACTAATATTTAAAGTTTTTATATTTTTAGTATCTATATTTAAAATTATATTTCCGTTACTATGTGGTATTATATTTTCTTTAATTATATCATCATATAAAATATTGTTATTTTCATCTAAACATTTAATTTTTATTTCATTTAAATTTGTATGGTCAAACCAGTTTTCCAAATATAAATTTACTTTATCACTAATAGTACTTTTTTCTTCATCTAATCTAATAGGAGAAAATGCTTTTTTAGTTAAATATGCCTCTGGTTTTTCTCTACCATAAACATCTAAAACAGCTCCCCATTCACCATAACCAGCACATTGACCTTTAGAATGATTTTGATGTTTTTCTTCTGTATTATTTGGTATATAGAAAATTTCATCAATAGCACCCCATAATGCACAACCTAAAGCACCATCTGTATTAAATATTTTTTCCCAACCTTTTTTAATACTTTTACCCCAAGCATTACGACTACCATTTTCTTTTTTCAAAGTATCTAAATTATAACAAGCAATATGAGCAAATTCATCATGTAAATGAGGTATTTCATTACTACCAAATTCTTCTGTATCTATATTAGCATAATGTCTACTATAAATATCATATGGTAAAGGTGTTGTTTTTACAGTATAAGGATAACTAAATATTACAGGTCTAGTTTTATCAACTTCTTTTACATATAAATATTCTGTTCTAAAAGCGTATGTTTTTTCAAAGCCAGATTCATTTGCTAAAGACCATATTATAATACTACAATGATTTCTACTACTTTCTATCATTTCTGAAAATGTACTTATAAATTCTTGAGGCTCATTATAAATATCAAATCCATTATCACCTTTAAAACAAGCAGAATTTTCTTGTTCTACATAAATACCATATTCATCACATAATTGTAAAAGATAATCACTAGCTGGGTAATGAGAAGTTCTAATATGGTTTATATTATTTTTCTTATATGAAAGTATTTCGTTCTTTATTTCTTCATTATTCATACAACGTCCATATTTATAAGAAACATCATGACGACAAACTCCTCTTAATTTTATTTCTTTACCATTAATATATACTTTATTTTTATCAGTATTTCTCATACCACCATAGCAAATATGTCTAAACCCTAGTTTATATGAATTTGTTTGCATAAATTCACCATCTGCAAATAAACTTACTTTTAAAGCATATAAATTAGGATGTTCTGCGTCCCATAATTTTGGAGTTTCTACATTAGTTAATATTTCTGCTACATAACTTTTACCATATTGTTGTTGAATATTATTAATAAATCTTTTTTCATATTTTTTATCATTTTCATATGCTTCAGGATATTCTTTTATCCAATTTTCACAATATTTAATTTCAAAATTATAATTAGTATCATCAACTATATAATCATTATTTATTTCATATTCTTCTTTTTTAACTAATTCATTTAAATTATTAAACAATTCAATTTTTAATTTTAAATTATCTGTAAAAGAATTAATTTGTACTTTTGTAGATAAAGTAGCATTTTTGTAATCTTCATCTAAAATAGTATCTAAATGAACTCTTGATAAATGATTTTTTGGTAATGTAAATAATGTTATATTTCTAAGTATTCCCCCTATATTATGATGTGCATAATAACTTGCCCAAGCTGAATCACTTAATTTTTCTCCATATTTGTTCCAAGTACCTATTTCGCTTCCCTCTATATCAGCAACCCCAACTATTAATGTAACTTTATTATTTTTTACAAAATCAGTTATATCACAATTCCAAGGTATAAATCCTCCTATATGAGTAGTTATATATTTGTTATCTATCCATACTCTACAATGAGAATATACTCCTTCAAAATATAAAATAATTCTATTTTCTTTAAAATCTTCTGGTATTTCAATTACTCTTTTATAATAATATTCTATATTATTTTTTATATTAAAACCTTGCATTAATAAAGATGATGGTACAATAACATTATTCCATTCTTTATTATCTAACTTTGAAAAATCATAATCTTGATTTTTACTAAAAGGTGATGGTATATCTTCTATTTCTTCAAATAAAAATTTCCATTCATTTTCAATTTGATTTGTAAGTAATACTTTATTATTTAAAATATTATTAACTTTTTCTGGAATAGCTTTTATAATTGGTGTAGTCCAAATACTATTATAAAAATTACTAGTTTTTATCATATTAAATCCCTCTCTAATTTCAATATTGTTTTCTAAAATCTTTAGGAGATAAACCTATCTTATTTTTAAAAATTTTGCTAAAATATTGAACACTATTATAACCAACTTCAATAGATATATCAGAAATAGATTTTTTACTATATCTTAATAATTTTTTGGCTTTTTCTATTCTTAATGATGTTATATAATCAATAGCACTAAATCCTATTTTATTTTTAAAAATTTTTCTCATATATCTAGAACTTATATGATATTTTGTTGCTAAATCTTCTAAATTAATATCTTCATCATATTTATTATTTATATAAAATAGTATTTTATTTAAAATATCATTTTCATAATCAGTATTTAAGTAATAATTATTTTTAATATATAATGATAATAATATATACAATTTATTTTCTTCTAAATCTAATAATATTTTATTATAATAATCTTGCTCATTTTCTTTATACTTTATTAGATTTTTTAAAACTTCACATATATCATAACTACTATTAACCTTATAAAAATAATTTAAATTAAAAATTTCTAAATTTTTAAAATCATTTTCAATTTTAGATAGTTTTATAAATTGTTTTATAGTACAACCATCTATACAATCAACTATAAAATTATGTTTTAACATAGGTGGTATTATAATACAATCGCCTTTACGTAAAGCTACTTTTTCTTCATTTATATTCATAATACATCTTCCACTATCAATATAATTTATTTCATAATAATTATGATTATGTTCATTATATATATAATTAGATGAAAATTTTAATTTTTTAATAATAATTTTGTTCAATATTTTACACTCCTTATATTATAATTTTATATTAATAAATATTTATTTTCTATAAATTTATATTATTTTTAATTAATTATTTTATACTTTTCGGAACAACTATTTTAATATTAATTAACTAAAAAATGATAGAAATAATAACTAATGTTATATTTTTCTATCACTCTTTTATATTTTAAATCTATAATCTTAATTGTTTAAAGTATCTTTTATATCACTATAAATTCACTAGCAACCCTATCAATTAAACACCCCCACAAATATATATTATCTAAAGATACAAACATACTTTTTATAAGTCATAAACAATAGGTTTTAATATATGATATTTATTATGTATAATTTAATTATATTTTTAATAATTTTTTAAAAAATCTATTTAAACTTTCATATTGCTGGAACAATGCAATAACTGCATTTATAGTAACAATAATATAAAATACAGAAATAGATAAACCATTTCCTGTATTTATCATTTGTACTAGCCATAATATGCTACCACTTACACCAGAAAAAAATGTTATTAAATAAGCACTTTTATAACAAAAAGCAAGTAATAAACAAGATGTAACTGTAACTACAAAAAAGAAATCATCTACAATAATATTACTACTGTTTAATTTTTGCAATACAAAATACATTATTAAAGAAAGTACAATCATAAATATACTAACTATAAATATTTGTTTTTTATTTAAAGATTTCATTATAGCTTCAGAAACTTCTTTTTTTCTAGTCCAAGATATATAACTATATATAGCCATAGGTATTTGTATAAAAATCATAAAAAATGCTGTTGCATAAACTTGTGTTTGTATAGATAAAATACCATTTAATATTGCATAAATAACTCCAAATATAAATCCAATAGGGTTATTTATAGATACTAAAAAATTAAAACAAATACCTATACAAGAGTTTACAATAGAAAATAAACTATCATTTCCTATTATACCTACTAACAAAATTATAACAACTTGTATTATTAAAAGTTTTTTCATAAAAGCTCCTTTTCAAATATAAAATCTTCTAGACTTTTCTAGAAGATTTTATATAATTAATCTATTAAATCATAAATGTTACAACTCTACCAAAGTCATTTCTCATACTATTAAATACAGTATCTACATCTGAATTATCTTCCATAGTTAAACTATAACAATACTCTGTTGCTCCAGATAAATCCATTTTAAAGTTAGTTTCCCAAATATTATTCATTATCCAAGAATAAACATTTCTTTTATTGTTTTCTTCTTTATTATCACAAAGTAATATTGGGTGATGTTCTAACTCTCCCATATAGAGCATAGGTGCATCTATTGTATTAATAGAAATATTAGTTTTTTCACCTTTATAAAATACTCCTGTATCTACTAAATAATATTCCATACAAGTACCTGGTATTTGTTCAACACCTGGTTTAAATGTAACTTTACCTTTATCAATAAATGTTTCTTTATCGCCTAAATTTAAGGCTAAAGGTAAGAAAATATTTTCTATATCTTCACTAAAAGTTTTAGCTATTTTATATTTAAAGTCTATTTTAGGTATATCATTATAAAGTTTTATAACAATAGAACTAAAATAAGTCCCCTCTAATTTATAAATAAGTTCAATAGTTTTAAATATTTTGCCATTATCTATAATTTTAATATCATCTAATTCACCAATATATTTTTTAGCGTGAAGCCCTCTTATATTTCTACCAACAAGTCTTCTTTCCTCATATACATCAGTTCTTATTTCTGTATTTTCATATATAGGTGTAAAAAATTTGGCATCACCATTTAAAAGCATTTCTCTATCTTCTTTTTTATTATAAAAAGATGTAATACCCTCACCTATTTTATAGCTAATTTTAAAGTAGTCATTTTCTATAAAATAAGGTAATGTATAAGTTACTTTATCATAATCATTTACAATATCTCTTACTCTTTCAGAACCAGAATAAGCAACCCTTGAATTAATTATATCTTTAGCTTTTTCTACTTCTTCAAAGCTATAAATTTTTTCTTCAAGTGGTGCAAAATCATCAACAAAACTTATTAAAACGCCTCTAGGGTGTGAAGATGTTTGAGCCTCTAAAACTTTACCTGTTTTATCATCAGTTATTTTAATATCACCAAATCCCCAAACTTCAATATAAAATTCTACAAGGCATTTTTTAGCTTCATTAACTGTATTAATAGCTTTTATTTTACCTTGTCTGTCATAGTATCTTAATTTATCACCTTTGTTATGTAAAATTCTATTTAAGTTTTTATAAACTGCTTCGTGAATTTTAGATGCATAGCTTATATTTCTCATATCAAGATTTAAAACCATTGTATCATAAGGGTTTGTAATTGTAGAAGAATGTCCCCAAGTATGTTCAGCATAAAGCAAAAAGTTGTCTTCTGCTTCTCTTTCAAATTTTGCATTTATATATTTTTTCTCTGGGTCTAGCCTGTTACAAAGGTTATAAATATTTTGAGCCTCTTTATAGTGTTTTACTGCATAAGGTGTACTAGGTACGCCATGTGCCCACCAGTCAGTTAAATCACCTTTATAAGTTTTTGCATCTTGTACTTTATCTTTAATTTTTTCATAAAGTTGTGTAACAGTAACCATTTCTATATTAATTGTATCACCATATTTTTCATTAAATTTAGCTATTGTTTCCATTATATCTGTATTAGGTGGTGCATTATCACTAAATACACCAGAAACAGAAACAGGTATAAAATCATATTTATAACCATGTTTTTCGCAAAGTTCTATATAGTCTTGTATATTATTTTTAAGCATTTCTATATGACTTAGTTTTTCACCACTACCAACATAATTTTGAGTCATAAAGTTTTGATGTTTATTTTCAACAAGACCTAAAACATTTCCTAAATTATAATGTTCTCCACTCCAAACAAGTAATTTTTTACCTGATTTACTTTCCCAAAAATAAGGTTTTTGATTTTGGTATAAAGGATACATACCATTATGACAATGTATATTAGTATAGAAAAATTCAATTCCATTATCTAAAAATACATCTAAACTTCCTAGTGATATACCATTTACATCAGCGTTCATAGCCACATTAACATTTACATCTTTTTCTTTATAAAAATCACAAAATTCTTTTGTTCTTTTATTTAAAACATCTACATCTACAAGGTCATTAAAATTTAAATATGTAGCAGATAAACCAATATTACCTTTTTTAATATATTTAATAAAATCTTCTTTTTCTTGTTCTGTTGCTTCTTCTAAAAATTGTTCTACACAAAAATAAGTTTCACAATTCCATTTAAAATCTTTTATAACACTATTTTCTTCATATGCTTTATTTAATCTTTAATAACAGATTTTATATAATTAGCTTGATTATACAATATTTTTTCTTGTAAATCTGTGTAACCTATATCTGTATGAGAATGGTGTACTACATATATATTATATTTCTTATTTGACATAAAATAGTCCTCCAAAATTTTAATTAATTTATGTTAAATAATATACACTTTTATAATATATATTTCTAATGCTATAAAAACAAACTAATACTATATTGATTTATTTTAAAAAATTTTTATTTATATCTCTATATTGTCTTGGACTAACTCCATATTTCTGTTTAAAAACTCTATTAAAATATGACATATTTTCAAATCCACAACTTAAAGCAATATCCAAAATTTTATCATCTGTTAAACATAATAAAGAAGCTATTTTTTGTATTCTTAAATTATTTATTAAATCTGTTGGTGTAGTATTATAATATTTTTTTAATTGTCTTGTTAAATGTTCATGAGATTTTCCACATATTTCTATAAAACAGTCTAATCCTATAATATAGTTTTCTTCTTTTTGCATTTCTAAATATGCATATTTTAGCCATTTTGGGATAGTATCCTTATTTTCATCAAAAGATTTTTTAGCTATTATAAAATCATATACTATACTTTTTATTAAATGTATATTTAATTCATCTGTATTATCTATTCTATCAAGCAATTTAATTTTTTCTTTAAATATATTAAAAAATTTTTCATCTAGTTTAAATGGTGTATATATACTTTCAATATCTATACTTTTTATATCTTTAAAACAAATTTCAAAAAATTTTTCTTCAAATACTATATTTCTTAATATATTATTTTTATTTTCATTAGTTACTAAATAGTGTGCATCTGTTGGTTTTATAAAATGTACATACCCTTTGTCTAAAATAAATTTCTTTTCATTATTATATTCTATAAAGTCACCACTTGTTACAGTTATAACCTCATAAAAATCGTGAGTATGCTTTCTATTTCTACTATTATTAGAAAATTTAAAATCTGCTGTATAATAACATCTATTATTTATTTGATGAGTTTCTTTAAATTTTAAATAATCCATTTTTATCTCCTTCATAAAAAAATATTTATTTTAATATAATATTAATTTAATAAAGTATTGTATTATATATTTTCTTAAATATCCTATCTCTTCTATACATTGCATAATTTGATACTTTTCACTATATGTATTATCTTGTAAATAATCTATTGCAATATTTGTAATATAAAATGGTAATTCTTTTATTTATTCTTATAATAAAAGTGTTACTAACTGCATATTATACTCCATTAGTTCAATATATTTATATATGATATAATATCTTAATATTTACAACTATACTTGTCAAGGATATAATTTATTTAAATAAAATATTAAAGAAAGATTAGTATGTATAGATTAATTCAAAGTATGTCAATCAAAATCATAAAATTTTTATAAAAAATTTTTAATATATTTAATTTTCATATATTTTATAAAAACTAATTTTTTAAAAATTTTTATTTAATAATTTTACTAAAATATCAAAAATGATAGAAATATTAAATATACTTAAATACTTCTATCATTACAATTTCTTATTAAATTAATATATATTTAGTAATACTTTAACTTTTAATTAATAAAATTTAACATTACCTGAACCAAGTATATTTTCTAAATCTACTATATCATCAATATGCCCAATATAAGTATAATTATATGAATTAGAAAATGTTTCATAAAATATAACTAAACAATTATCACCATATAACATAATATCTCCTTTATTAATTTTTTCTGGTTTATATGTATTAGTTGTCAAGTTTTTAGGAAGATAATAATATTTTTCATTTCAATTTAATTCTGACATATAAATTTCCATAGGTAACATTTCAAGCAATTCATCTACTGTCTTGCTATTATCTAGTGTTACACTTAAACTTTTATCTCCTATTAAAATATTCATAGTTTTTTCTTCTAATTGTTCTGTAAACAAAATCTCACTATTATTTATTGAGCTATTATTAGTTATAGTAAAGTGTGTAGAAAATATTACACTACAAATTATAAATCCACTTAAACAAGTTTTTAAATAATACAAAACAATATCCCCATTCATTAATTATTATTACATACTTTCTTTTAAAATTTTAACAATATCTTCAGAAGCTAATTTTTTATAACCACCATCTAATATAAATGTACTATTTGCAATATCTTGTATCATATCTTCAGTTACACCAAGTTCTGTTATATTCATAACTAAACCAAGTTGTTTCATCCAGTTTTCCATAGCTAATAAACCTTCCATTGCAATATCTTCATCTGATTTTTCATTAGGATTTATATCCCATACATTTATTGCAAATCTTTTAAATTTTTCTAATCCATAATTACATATGTAACGATAATAAGGTATAGAAATAGCTGAAAGTGTCATACCATGAGTAGCATCAGTATAAGCCCCTATTGATTGTCCTATCATATGCACCATCCAATCTGTTGATTTACCTTTTGATACTAAAGTATTTAATGCCCGAGTTGCAGTCCACATAATATTACTACGTGCTTCATAATTTTCTGGTTCATTTATAGCAATTTTTGAACTATGAATTAATGATTTCATTAAACCTTCCATAATATAATCTGAAGTACAATCATCATTATTTGAAAAATATTGTTCAGTAATATGATTTAATGTGTCATAAATACCTGCAATCATTTGATATTTAGGTAAACTATAAGTCCATTTAGGATTCATAATAGAAAATTTAGGGAAAACATTATCTCCAAATACATGACCTATTTTTAACTTAGCTTTATGATTAGTAATAACTGCTCCACCATTCATTTCACTTCCTGTTCCAACCATTGTAAGAATACAACCTACAGGTATAATTTTGTTATCAACATCTTCCATTCTAATATAATATTTTTCCCAAGGGTCTTCTTCACACCAAGCAGAAACAGATAATGCTTTTGAATAATCACAACAAGAACCCCCACCTACAGATAAAATTAAATCAATATTATTATCTTTAGCAATTTTACATCCTTCATAAAGTTTTTCGACAGTAGGATTAGGCATAACATTTGGCAATTCAAAAATATTTTTACCACAACTTTTTAAAATAGAAATAACTTGTTCATATAAGCCAATTTTTTTAATAGAATTTTTACCATATACTAATAATATGTTATCACCATATTTACCAAGTTCCACACTTAAGTTATCTAATGCATCTTCACCAAAATATAAACGAGTTGGATTACAATAACTAAAATTTCCTAACATAACTATATCCTCCTAAAAATTGTATTATTTTATTAAAATAAAGTAAATATTACAATATATTTACTATTTTATTTTCTTTATAACTTTAGCTGGTACTCCACCAACAACTGTATTTTTAGGTACATTTTTAGAAACAACAGCACCAGCTGCTATAATTGCCCCATCTTCAATAGTAACACCTGGTAAAATTGTTGCATTAGCTCCAATCCAAACATTTTTACCAATATTTATAGCACGTGGAAAAATATTTCCTCGTAATGTAGGTTCAAATTGATGATTTAAAGTTGCTAAAACTACATTATGTCCTATTAATGTACCATCTCCAATAAAAACTCCACCTTGGTCTTGTATTTTACAGCCACTATTAATAAATACATTATCACCAATAGTTAAATTTTTACCACAATCTGTATAAAATGGTGGAAATAATCTGAAATTTTTACCAACAGATTTATTTGTTAATTCTAAAAAAATATTATATATTTCCTCTTGAGTATTATATTTTGTATTTAATTGCAAAGTTAAACGTATTGCTTCTTGTGCAAGTTCACTCATATATTTATGTATTTCTGAACCACATAATACTTCTTTTCCACTATTCATATATAATAAAAATTCTTGTAAGTTCATAAAATTTCTCCTATATAATTTTAAAATTTTTAATTTCTTATATTATAACACCTAAATATTATAATAACAAATACCTATATTGAATATGTATCTATACTTTACAAGCATATATGTAATTATTATAATATATTTAGAAAGGATTGATTATATATGGATTTTCGTGTTTTACAATATTTTTTAGCTATTACTAGAGAACAAAGTATTTCTTCAGCAGCAAAATCTTTACATCTTTCACAACCTACACTATCTAGGCAAATAAAAGCTTTAGAAGAAGAACTTGGTAAACAACCTTTTATTCGTAGTAATAGAACAATAACATTAACTGAAGAAGGAATATTACTTCGTAAAAGAGCAGAAGAAATTACACAACTTATAAATAAAACAAAAGAAGAAATTATATTGTCTAATGAAACAATTGCTGGAAATATTTCTATTGGTGCTGGAGAAACTGAAGGAATTCGACATATTGCAAAAGTAGCAAAAAAATTACAATCTAAATATCCATTAGTATATTTTCATATTGTAAGTGGGGATAAAATTAGTGTTTTAGAAGAATTAGATAAAGGACTTATTGATTTTGCATTAATATTTGGAGAAATTGATTTGTCAAAATATGATTATATAACTTTACCATCTATTGACAAATTTAGTGTAATGATGCGTAAAGATGATATTCTTGCAAATTTAGATATTATAACACCAGAAGATTTATTAGATAAACCTCTTATTGTCTCAAGACAAATTATTAGTGATTCTAATTTAGCACAATTATTTAATTGTGATAAAAAACGATTAAATATAGTTGCTACTTATAACTTATTATTTAATGGTTCTTTAATGGTAGATGAAGGTATGGGATATGCCCTTTGTTTTGATAAAATTATTAATGTTACAGGTAATAGTAATTTATGCTTACGCCCTCTTTCTATACAAATTATGCCAAAAATGAGTTTTATATGGAAAAAATATCAAGTTTTTACTAAAGCTTCAGAAAAATTTCTTCTTACTATACAAGAAGATATAAAAAATATTTTTTAATATAAATTTATGAATTTATACATACTAAAAATACTAGCATTTGTTTTTTAACTTAAACAAATACTAGTATTTTCAATATTTTTAATAATTAAACTAATATATAGATTAAATATTTTTTTAATAAAATTTATATTATTTTCTATATATTTTCATATTATTTATAATTATATTACTTTTACCTATTACTATCATTAAATTTAATAATATAAGTGAACCTATTTTTTAAAATTAATTTTATATAAATAAAAACTAATGTAAATATAAATATTAATACTGCTATAAATAATTTTAATTGTAATTTATTACTTTCATAATTAGGTATTATTCCTTTAAAATTTCTACTTATATTAAAATAAATATAAATATTATTAATATTAATAAAAAAATTATTTTTTGTTGTTTTTTAATCATAATATTTTTATAATTAATATTAAATAAGTAAAAAACATATCTAAATAATAGATATATATTTTACTTATTATATTAAAAATCATCCCAATATTTTACAGAAAGTTCTCCTTTTAATACTTGATTAGAATTATCATTTAATCCTCTAACAGTAACAGTTATTTCTTTATTAAATAAATGGTATTTATTTATTCTCAATTCAATTTTATTATTTTTATCAACTTCATTAATATAAGAAATTTATTTTAATCTATTTTCCTGAAATTCATTATCATATGTAGCTTTCGCTAATGAAAAAATTCCATTTAAATACCCTTCATGTGCAGTAACATATGCTGTATAAGTTTTGTTAAAATATTTTGGTTTTTCCCATCTTATACTACCTTGTGAATATGGTTGTATAACTATTTCATTTTCATCAACATCAGCATCTGGAACAAATAATGTTACAGGATAGTTTGAATTATTATAATAATGCACTTTACCTTTTGGTTGATCTGATGTTAATTCTATTTCATAGTTATAAGAAGTGAACTTATTATCAGTAGTTATTTTTTGATTATTTTGTTCATATGTTAATTTATATAAGTCAATTTCATAATTTTCACTTACTTCATTAGTAGAAATATTTTCTATATTATTAGCAAAAACACTTGTACTACTCAATGCTAACATACCTACTAAACTTAATGGTAAAACTAATTTTTTTAATCTTTTCATACAAAAATCCTCATAAATATAAAATTATTTTAAATTTATATAAATCTCATTTTGAGTATTTATATCTAATTGAATTATTAATCTTTCCAAGTATTAACATTGTTCCATTACATAATAAAGAAATACAAATACAAACAGAAATATTTATTTTATTAAACATTAAAGTTATCCCCAAAACAACTAAAACTATAATTAAATTTCTTACTGTTCTTTTTGTATAAACTTTTATTTCAATCTCATCTAATGGTTTATTTTCATCTTCAACTGGTGCTAAATATAAAATTATACCACTAGATATTATAGTTAAAATTACTATTAATAAGTAACTTTTTAACAAATCTAATTTTAATATGTAACATACACTTATTAACATTAATACAGAAAATATATAACATTTTGGTTTTGTTCTTGCGTGGTATCCACCAGCATAAACTCTTATAGCACTATATGTAATCATAAATAAGATAATTTCAAATATTTTATTAAATATTAACCTTATAAATAATGTAGTTATTATTTTTAAATAATTTTTTTATATTCTATACTTATAAAAGTATATATTTATTCAATATTACTAATTTTTAAACTAGCCTCTATAATATTATCTATTAAATTTTATAATAAACATAACATATCAAATTCATTAAGTATTAAGTTATTAAGTAGTAATATATTATATTTTAAATTTATATTATTATCTAAAATATCTTTGAAATATTTTTTAATATATTCTATTTTATTTTCTTCTAATAAAATATTTAAAAATTTTAAATGTTTTTGTAAATCGTATCTTAATATTTATAATGATTCATAGTTAGTTTTCATAGCTTTTATAAGCCAAATATTATTTAGTTATTAATTAGGAAATAGTCTTGATTGAAAATCTGAAGGGTCACTTGCTGATGCTATCCAAACTTGTCCATTTAAACTTCCACTTGAAGAATTAATATCAATATTTGCTATATTACCATCTATTGTTGAAAATTCTTTATATCCTCCAGAATAAGGTGATACTTCTACTGTATATTTATTTCCACCTATTTTTACTACTATTGTTACTTTATTTGATGATGCATTGTAATAATGTACTTTCCCGTATGGATGGGTATCACTTAATTCAAGATAATTACTATAACTCTTACCACTTAGAGTTGTTCCATTTACTTTATAAAGAGCATCATATAATGTAGGTTTATCTATTACATTATCAACATTATTAAATTCATTAGCAAAAACACTTGTACTACCTAAAGCTAACATACCTACTAAACTTAATGGTAAAACTAATTTTTTTAATCTTTTCATACAAAAATCCTCATAAATATAAAATTATTTTAAATTTATATAAATCTCATTTTGAGTATTTATATCTAATTGAATTATTAATCTTTCCAAGTATTAACATTGTTCCATTACATAATAAAGAAATACAAATACAAACAGAAATATTTATTTTATTAAACATTAAAGTTATCCCCAAAACAACTAAAACTATAATTAAATTTCTTACTGTTCTTTTTGTATAAACTTTTATTTCAATCTCATCTAATGGTTTATTTTCATCTTCAACTGGTGCTAAATATAAAATTATACCACTAGATATTATAGTTAAAATTACTATTAATAAGTAACTTTTTAACAAATCTAATTTTAATATGTAACATACACTTATTAACATTAATACAGAAAATATATAACATTTTGGTTTTGTTCTTGCGTGGTATCCACCAGCATAAACTCTTATAGCACTATATGTAATCATAAATAAGATAATTTCAAATATTTTATTAAATATTAACCCTATAAATAATGTAGTTATTATATTTAAAGTTATAAATAACATTTCTTTAAATCCATAACTATATATTTCTGAATCTTCTTTTTTTATTATATTACTATTAATAAGTTTATTTACAAATTTTGTTGTTAAACTTTCCATAATTAAAATTTACGTAATTTTTTAGCTTTTTCTGGTATTTTTGGTTGATTAACTACAAATCCACAAGTTGTATTTACACTAAAGCTTGTTACTAAAAATGTTAAAGTTGCTATTAAAAACAATAATTTTTCTGTTTTTATAAATTTTAAACATTTCATAAAATTACCTCCTTGTTTAATAGTATATGTATATATTATCAAAAATTTTAATAAAAAACAAAACTATGTAATAATTTGTATGTTTTTTTACATAACTTGTATATTTTTAATATAAAAATAGTTAACTTATAATTTAATATTTAGTTTTTAAACTAATTATTATATTTAAATCAAATTTATTATTATCATTATTTATTTCTAATATACCATTATATTTTTCTATTATTTTTTCTACTATTTTTAATCCTAAACCATATTTTTCATTTCGATTATGTTTTGATGTTAAAATACAACCATTATCATCTACTATAATATTATCATATCTATTTATCAAATTAATTAATAAAGTTTCATTATAATACTTTAATTTTAAAAAAATATATCTTTCTTTTTTATTTAATTTAAGATTGGCTTCAATACAATTATCTATTAAATTTCCTAGTAAACATACCATATCTACTGAAGAAATATTTATATTATATGGAATATTTATATCAGTTTCTACATTTATATTATTTTCTATTGCTTCACTTAATTTTAAATTTAATATTGTATCAATACAAATATTATCAGTTTTTATAATATTTGTATTATTTTTAAATATATCAATATTATTTAACTCATTTATATAACTTAATGTTTCTTTATAATTTCCATCTAAAATTAATTTATTTATATAAGATATATATTTTCTCATATCCTGCTTTAATAATTTTAAAGTTTCAAAGTTTTCCTTTATTAATTCAAACTGTTCTATATAAATTAAATATTTTTGTTCCAACATATTTTTTTCTTCTTTTTCTATTATATTTTCAATTATATAATTGTCCCATTGGATTATAGTTATATTGATAGCCTAAACCATTATCTTTTTCTTTATTATATTGTTCTGGTTTTATTTCTTTACTTAATAAACCATTTAAGTTATAATACTTTCTTGTTATACTTCCCTCTTTTTCTATTCGGTGTATTTCTCTATTTAATAAATCATATTCAATAGTTGTTTTTCTTCCTTGATTATCTGTAATTTCAACAAGGTTACTTGCTTTATCATATCCAAATTTTGTAGTATTATCTATACCACCTTTTTCAATATGTCTTTCGCTTATTAAACGGTCTATACTATCATATTCCCTTATTATTTCATATCCATTAGGTGTTTTTATTTTTATTATATTTCCGTTTTTATCATACTCATATTTTGTAATAGCGTTTACTTCATTTTATAAAAGCCTTTTTACTTCTATAAGTCTTCTAGATTTATCATAGTTATATACTATTTCTTGCCACATAGTATTATTTATTTTTCTTCTTTCTTTGGCTACTTTATTAAATATATTATAACATTACCTGATAATACTATTATTTTCTTTTAACCAAATATTTTTAGTTGGTTTTTCAGTAGGTTTTATAACCTAATTCATTTGCATTTTCTGCTACAAACTCTATTCTAAGTTCAAATGGGCTACTTTTCATCTATTATTTAATAATTAACTTCATTTCAAATACTCATCTTCTATCAAAAAATATCTTCCAGAAATATTTCTAATGTCAAGGTCATATTTTATAATATCTGCATAATTAAAATTAGTAACTTTATTAAAAATTGAAAATATTTATATCAACTAATATTTCATAAAATTTTTATTTATTATATTTTTACTAGAACAATATCTTTTTAAAATAAAAAATTATTTATGTAAATTTATAAACTAAAAAAATTTATTACTAATATTGATAAATAAATTTTATTTTATTATTCAAAATACTATTTACCATAAGTAATAAATTTTAAAATTTAATTATATTAAATAAAAAGATATTAATATCCTATAAAAAATAAAAATATTCATTATCATTTATTAATTAAATAATAAAAGTACTAAAAAATTTAAATATAGAACCAAAAATATTTTAAAGTTTTATATATTAATTATACCACTCATAATATTAAATAAATCAAATTTCATCCAAATTTATAATTCTGTTACATATATTTAATAAAAATTCTCTATGTGTAATAATAATTATTATTTTATTATTTGAAATGCTTTTTAAAATCTGAGCCATATATTTCTCACTAGATATATCAATTGCAGATGATGGTTCATCAAAAATATATATATTTGATTCATTTAAAATAGTTTCTAAAAATAATATTTTTTGAAGCTCCCCTAAAGAATTACTATCAACTTTGTATTTTATATTTCCTATCTCATCAAATAAATTTTTATTTTCACCTAAGAATTTATTTATTAAATCTATATTATTATAGTTTTTCAATTTATTTTTTATAATATCAATTGTATTTTTATTTATAAATATATTTTGAGGCATTATACTTATATTTTCTATTAATGAATCATAACTAATTTCATCAATATTAATTTTATTTAATAAAATTTTTCCTTCATCAGTAGGTATAATTTTTCTTATTAATTTAATTAATGTACTTTTACCTGAACCATTTTTACCAATAATTTCAATAATTTCACTTTTTTCAAATCTTAAATTTAAATTTTTAAAAATATCTTTATCTTTAAATTTAAGGTTTAAATTTTCAATCTCTAAAGTTGTAAATGTTGTATTATCAATTTCATTATATCCATTTGATATTTCATTTTTATCATCTAATAATAACCTAATTTTAGAAATTGATGGTTTTATTGATTCATAGTGTATAAATAACTTTATAATATTAGTTAAAGGTGAAAAAATTTTTTGAGAATACAATATTAAATTTACCAAAATTCCAATAGACATAACCTTAAGGTTTATAGCATATCCTCCTATAACCAATATAATTAGCATACTAAGTGTACTTGTAATTAAGTTTATAGAAGAAGATTTAACAATTTTATTTAAGAAACTTTCTTTATTTTTAAATAATAACCTATTATCTTGATAAAAATCTTCCTCAACAGATTTACAATAATTCTTTATTTGAAGAAACTCTAAATTATTTAATATATCATTTAATTTAGAGTTAAATAATCCATTTACATCTCTAAATTCTTTCATCTTTATTTTTATACTTTTATTATAATTATATTGTATATAAGCAAGTATAATATTAACAGAAAATAGTATTATTGATATATATATGTTAGTTTTTATAATATATATAAATATTAATAAAATGGATAAAAATAATCCTATTAATTGTGGAAAAGACTTAGTATAATAATCTAATACACTAACTACATCGTTATTAATAATTGTGAAAACTTCACCAACAGATTGCTTTTCCCAATATAATATATTTAAAGATTTTAACTTTTGAAAAATTATTTTATTTATATCCTCATTTAATTTTATATTTATTCTATTAAAAGTTTTAGATGATAAATAATTAAATAAAACTATTAAAACACCTAATAACAAAAATAAAAAATAATATTTAAATAAATTAGTATAATTATCTATATTAGGTATTTTATCAAGTATATTTCCTAATATACTTGGAATATATACAGATATAAAACTGCTAAAAATAATTAATATTATACCTAATATATAATATCTGATATAACGTTTGTTACTAAATCTAATTAAAAACATATTTCTCACACCTTATTTTTTAATTTAGATTAGTTCTTAATATATGTAAACTATTTTTTAAAATTAATTTTATATAAATAAAAACTAAAGTAATTATTATAATTATTGGAAATATAATAAATATAAAATAAGATAAACTACCCATAAAAAGTTCAATTCTAATTTTATACCTTATATAAAAAGAAATAGTAATACAAATTACAGATACTATTGATACTATTAAAGGCATATTTATAAAATTAGTTATAACTTTCTTATTTATATTTTCTATATTTTGAAAATTCATTCCTAAAATATATAATGTCTTATAATTCTTTATATTATTTTTTATATTAACTAAAGACTGAATAGTTAGTATAGACATAACTAATATAATAAATATTAATCCAATATAAGTACCTAATAAAACAGTTATTAATGAACCAAATTTAATATCTACTTTTTCTATATCATCTAATCTTATAACACTAATAAAACTATTTAATCTTTCATTTTCAAATTGTTTTTTATATTTAATATTTAAATTTTTAAGATTTTTATTTAATATTGTTAGTACTTTTTCATCAACATCTTTAGCTTCTTTATATGTTAAATTATTTTTAAAATTTGCAACAAAATTAACTTTAGCTAAGTCTAAACTATCTGTTATTTTATCTGGAAATACTAATAAATCAGTATTCACCCCATCATATATATAACTCCCTAAATTATCTTTACATATATAATCTTCTTCAGACTTTCCAACATTATATAAAATTTTATTATCTACATTTATTTTGCTTAATGCTTCTAAATTTTTTTCTATGTCAGATGTATTAATAGTATTACTTATTTGATATAAAAACTTGTCATTATTTAATTCTATTTTATTATTTTTATCAACTTCATTAATATAAAAAATTTATTTTATTAAATATTAAATTAAAAAATTTTTTAATCTTCATCTTGAAAATCACTTAATTCATGTGCTTTAGCTAAAGAAAAAGTTCCATTCAATTCTCCTTTTGTAGCTGTTAAAGTAACTTTATATTCATTCTTTAATAATCCTTTTTTCCATTCAATATATCCACCAGAATATGGTTTAATAGTTTTTAATGGTTGTCCTTCAACATATAATGTTGCATCATATGAAGAATTATTATAGTATTTTGCTTTACCATATTTTTGTGAACTAGTTAGTTCTAATGATGTTCCAAAGTTAGTATCTTTACTTATTGGAAAAGAGCTAAAATCATGAGATGCAACAAAAGTTTCTATATTTGAATTATCATTTTTATTAACTTCACTAGCAAAAACACTTGTACTGCCTATTGCTAACATACCTATTACACTTAATGGTAAAACTATTTTTTTTAATTTGTTTTTCATAAAAATTCCTCCTTAAAATAAAATTATTAATATGTATATAAAACTCATTTTGAGTATTTATATCTAATTGAATTATTAATCTTTCCAAGTATTAACATTGTTCCATTACATAATAAAGAAATACAAATACAAACAGAAATATTTATTTTATTAAACATTAAAGTTATCCCCAAAACAACTAAAACTATAATTAAATTTCTTACTGTTCTTTTTGTATAAACTTTTATTTCAATCTCATCTAATGGTTTATTTTCATCTTCAACTGGTGCTAAATATAAAATTATACCACTAGATATTATAGATAATATTGCTATTATTATTGAGTTTGCAATTAATTTTAAATTAATTATAAAAAATACAGTTATCAATATTAATATATAAAATATATAATATCTTAATTGTGTTCTTACATGGTATCCACCTGCATAAATTCTAATACAAGTATATGTAATTGTAAATAAAATTCCTTCTATTACTAAGTTAAAAAAACTTGCTATTATTAACATTGAAATTATATTTAAAATATATACTAAAGTTTGTTCTAATCCACAAATATATTTCCTTTTCATCTTTTAATATTAACCCTTTTTTAATAAACTGGTTTATTATTTTTTCAGTCATATTTTGTTTTTAAAACTTTCTATATTTTTTACAATCTTCAGGTAATTTATGTTGATATGTAAAGCCAAAACAAGTTGAATTAAAATTTAATACAAATACTTTTTTTAATATTTTTACTACATAAATTCATAAAACTATCACCTATTTTTCTCATTTTATTAACTACTCTTTTCTTTATTTTTAAGTTATTTTTTATTTGTGTTTATTATAATTTTATTTTATATTAATTAGGACTAAAAAAGATAAGATAATTATTTTAATCTTATCTTTTTTAGTCCTTAAGTAAATTTATTGAAATTCTGCTGGATCAGTTGCTTTAGCTAATGAAAACCTACCTTTTAAAAATCCTTCATTGGCAGTAATAATAACATCATAACTTTTTTCTTTTTGAAAGAATCCTGGTTTAAATTCCCACTCTATTTCTTCAGAAGAATATGGTTTAACAGTTTTAGTCTCTTCACCTACTACTTTAAATGTCATTGTAGAGTTTGTTCCATTATAAACATGTGCTTTTCCATGGTTCATATCTTCTGTCATTTTTATAGTATATGTTTGAGTTGTTCTATTTTCAGGAAGTTTAATATCTTCTTGATTATAACTTATATCATAAAATATTATATCATTACTTTCATTAAAATTTATCGCTTCACTAGCAAAAACACTTGTACTGCCTATTGCTAACATACCTATTACACTTAATGGTAAAACTATTTTTTTTAATTTGTTTTTCATAAAAATTCCTCCTTAAAATAAAATTATTAATATGTATATAAAACTCATTTTGAGTATTTATATCTAATTGAATTATTAATCTTTCCAAGTATTAACAT
>ERZ1643246.232-NODE-232-length-73490-cov-12.503016_pt1 | contig 73490 bp, 62 predicted proteins | sample MGYA00579265_ERZ1643246 | MGnify/ENA primary metagenome ERZ1643246 (study PRJEB29033, sample SAMEA4952261) | chicken gut metagenome | biome: Broiler Chicken; feature: Gastrointestinal Tract; material: Caecum | place: Ireland | collected 2018 | study: Broiler... | reverse complement strand
AAGACGAAAATAATAGAAAGGAGCGGTAAGTTTTTATGATTGATACGGTTGTATTTGATGTTGGAAATGTCCTGGTGGACTGGAACTATCTGGATCATCTCGACTCTCTCGGCTTTTCCCAGGAGACAAAGGATGCGGTGGTAAAGGCAGTCTTCCGGAATCCTGTCTGGAGGCGTCTGGACGAGGGGACGATGACGGAGACGGAAGCGCTCGCGGCTTTTATCCGCACGGCTCCTGAATACGAAAAAGAGATCCGGCTGGCATTTGGCAGCTGTGAAAACTGTATTCATCTGTTTCCTTATTCGGTGGACTGGGTACAGTCTCTGAAGGAAAAGGGATGTCGGGTCCTGATCCTCTCAAATTATTCGGAATTTCTTTTTGAGAAGACGAAAGGCAAAATGAAATTTCTTCCGCTGATGGACGGTACTCTGTTTTCTTACCGCTATCAGATGGTGAAGCCGGAACCTCGGATTTACCGGAAACTGATTGAGCTGTTCCGTCTGGTGCCGGAACACACAGTGTTTATCGACGATCTGAAGGAAAATGTGGATGGAGCCGCCGCCTTCGGGATCCATCCGATCCAGTTTTTCGGCTATGAAGATGCAAAGAAAAAACTGGAGGCGCTTGGCATTTAACATACGGTCTTGACAGATCCTCCCTACAGGTGTAGTATGAAATCAGAAAACTACAGTTGTAGGGAGGATTTTTCATGAATACTTTATCGGATGCCGAGTGGGCTGTGATGGAAGTTTTGTGGGAGCGGGATTCCTGTACTCTCGGGGAAATTTCCGAACGGCTCGCCGAATCGATGGGCTGGAGACAGAATACGGTTTATACGTATCTCACCCGGATGGAGAAAAAAGGAATGGTCCGTATTGACAAAACATCTTTGCCTCACCGCTACTCTTTCGCGGTCAGCCGGGAAATCTGCGCCAAAGCGGAGCGCTCTTCCCTGCTCCGAAAGGTGTATAAGGGCGCGGCCGGAGACCTGATCACTGCCTTTCTGAAGGAGTCGAAGATCTCCGAAGAAGAACGGAAAAAACTGCGGAAAATGCTGGACGATATGGAGGTTTAAACAAAAATGGAAATCTGAAACGGCAGCCGGGTACGTCTGCTGAAACGGCTGACCGGAAATGGGGGTGTGCTTTATGACAAATCTTTGGGAGTTTCTTTTACAGACGATGGAAGTTTCCTGGGCAGCGCTGTTTCTCCTGATCCTGAAACACCTGCTGGCTGACAAACTTTCGCCCCGCTGGCAATACGGGATCTGGGGACTGTTTTTTGTAAGGCTTCTGGTCCCTGCCGGTGTGACAGGCAAATATCTGCTGGCGTTTCCTGCAGTCATGCTGCAGACGGTACGGGAAGCGGCGGAATCTGTCCTTTCCTCCCGTTTCTGTACTGCCGACGCTCCGATACGTGTTGCCTTCGGACTTCCCTGGTTCCCGGGAAATCCGCAAAGTCTTACCGACTGGCTGTTCATCCTCTATCTGGCCGGCGCAGTCGTCTGTCTCGGGCGGTACTTTTTCTCTTATGTATGTCTGCGGCTCCTTCTGCGCAGCGGGAAATCCGTATCCGCGGAATTTCAGACCCGGATGGACGCATTGTGCAGCCGTTATCACCTGAAAGCCTGCCGGACAGTCCTTCTGCCCGATCTGCCGTCTGCTTTCATCTGCGGCGTGTGCTCACCGGTGCTGGCGCTGCCGTCCGAAGAAGTCGACGACAAAATACCGCTCCACGAACTTCTGCACCTCAGGTCCATGGACGCGCTCCAGAGTATCTTCTGGAGTATTTTCCGTTCGATCCACTGGTGCAATCCCTTTCTCCAATATGTGTTCCACCGGATCGGCAACGACATGGAATCCCTCTGCGATCAGCGGGTACTGGAACGGCTGGAGGGCGAGGAACGGCGCAGATACGGCGAAATCCTGCTGAACATGACCAATGACCGCTATCCCCGTGCGCCCGGCACCACTTCTCTCTCCAACGGCGGCAGAAACATCCGCAGCCGGATCCGGGCCATCGCGCGTTTTCGAAAATATCCTCAAGGAATGGGACTCGTCTCCGTATGCATCGCTGTAACACTGTTTTTCCCGCTGTTGTCCGGCGTCTCACAGGTAGCACTCCCCGGAAGTGCAGATTCCCATAAGTCTCTTTTTATGGAAAGTTTAACAGAGAAAGCGGCAGGGATTTTTTCACCGGAAACCGCTGCTGCCCGTCTGGCGCCCTGCACGACCGCCGCGGGAGCGCTGGACACATTTGCAAAAGGACTGATGTACCTGAATCCCGTATGGCTCACCGCATCCAGTCCCGATTCCGCCCAAGAGCAGGTCACGCTCCTCATGGACACGGTCCGGACCGGCAGCCTGCAGTTTAACGGCAGCTTTTATGTGTATAACCCGGAAAAACAGGAAGACCAAAGTTACCGTCTGCTTCTGGTCTTTCCTACGGACCATCTGTATTCAGAAGGTTCTTCGCTGACGGCGGGTTCCTCCCCGGAAGAGCCTTCTGCAGACTCCGCCCCGACGGAACAACAGCAGGGCTACTTTGTCTTTCCGGTCACTGCGTTTCGGGATGCGGACGGAAGCTGGGCAGTTAAATCTTCCGGCAGTTACCGCCGGGTGATCTCCGACAATTCCATCCGCTCCTGCGGCTATGGTTCCGATTTTCTTCCGGTCCTGACGGCAGAAAAAGAAGGAGCGACCGGCATCTTTTCCAGGACGTCCCAGTATATCCTGCAGGTTCAGCAGCTGGCAAATTCTCTGTTCGACACCATGACCATAGAAATATTGAACTACGGGCCATATTTTTCTCCCGAACCGGATACGGATGCAGCGTTTGCCTCCGCCTTTTATGCACAGACCTTTTCATGGACAGAAAAAGACGCCGCCGCAGACGGCTGTTCCCTGGCAGAATTGTACGTCACATTTCCATATGAGGAAACGGAAGATCTCACAGATCGGGAGATTTATGATGACATCCCCGCCGTCCTCCTGGAGGGGAACGAACCATACGTTTCCGCGGATGCCGAACCAGGCGCCGCAAACTGGAACGGACAGATCTCCACCGGCTCCGCAAACTCGTTTGACAGCAGCAGCCGGACAGGTTCTTTTCCGGAACTTCCGGAAACTGCCTTTTGCAGGTTCTTTCTCTCCCTCGACGGAACGGTCAGAGAACGTGTGATTTTCACCGGAAAGGAGGAAACCGTTTATGAAAACTGATTCTTACCTCAAGGCTTTGACGCGGATCGTTTGGGCTTATATTTTTCTTTTTCTGGACGTCTCGCTGTACAGCGGTCCCACAAATATCGGCCTGCTCCCAAACTGGGCGGGATGGCTGCTGATCCTTACCGTCCTGCCGGAAATGGAAAAGAAGGAGCGCTCCGCAGTTCTCTTACGGCCTGTGGTCATGCTCCTGGGAATCTGGGAGGCAGTGTGCTGGATTGCTGTCTTGTTTACAGGAAACTCCATTTCTCTTTCGTTTCCTCTGGTACAGCTGATCTGCTCTGTGCTTACCCTGTACTTCCATTTTCAGTTTTTTACGAACCTGGCGTCCATCGCCGCGGCCCACGATCTTCCTGAATATTCCAGGCAAATGCTCTATGTCCGCACAGTGTCCACGATCTACAGCGCCGTCATTGACGTTTTTTTCTGGTTTTACCCTTTGGATTCCGTCTCCGGGGCAATTCAGATCTTCTTAGTCATCACAGCGCTGTGTATCATACTCTGGATGGCGCTCACCCTGTTTCAGTTCAGGAAAGCGGAGAAGAGACAGTTTTAAGGCGTTCGCATACGGTAATTTACGGACAAATCGCCGAAGTACTATGTAAAACCTTCTCTAATCTTCCCGGTATTCGAGAGTATACTCCGCGTCTCCGCCGCCGGTCAGCCAGTAAATATTCATCTCATCCTGCTCAAATTCTTCTCCCAGCCGGGCAGTCACAACCTGATGACTGCCCAGCTGGATGGTCACCACGCAGTCCTCGTCTTCCGGAGGATCTACTGAGAAAAAGGCTTCCGTTCCCCGGTTCATATACTGGCTGATCCCTGCTTCCTGCAGTTCTCTGTCTTTCTGATAGCTGACATTGATCGCATAAATCGTAGCCTCGGAATCATTGCCGATCACCAGGTTACATCCGCTTTGCTCCAGAGCCTCTGTTTTTTCCTCCTTTACCGCCCACGTGGCGATCCCGCCTGCCGCAGCTCCTGCGGCGATCGCACACACCAGCGCCACAATCCATTTCTTCATGTTCTTTCCTCTCATATCTTCTGTATTCGGATCACTCCGCCAGCAGCTCCGGCAGGATCTCCATCGTCTTCGAGACTACATAACCGCTTCCGCCGCGGTCTTTGACGTCTTCCACCATCGTCATCAGCAGGAATGCATCCTGTTCTCCGTTGTCCGGCGTCAGAATGCCAAGCCATCCCAGCTCCGTGCCGCTGGTATCCTCCTGACTGTCCTTGATCTCAGCGGTACCCGTCTTCCCTGCCAGTGTAACGCCCTCGATCCGGCATCCGTGGGCCGTCCCCTCCGGATCCTCGATCACCTGGATCATATCGTTTTTCACCGTCTCCGCAGCTTCCTCCGAGAACGCCTGTTCCACCCAGACGGCCGGCTGCTGATCTTCCGTCACACGAAGGTACGGCTGTATCATATCCCCGCCGTTGGCGAAAGCAGTGTAGATCGCCGCAAGGTGCAGGGGATTTACCAGCAGCTGCCCCTGCCCGTAACCGGTGTCCGCCAGCTGGATCTCGGACCACTCGCCTTCCTCATTGGCGTAAGACGACTCTGTCGTCCAGATGTCGAACGGCACCCTCTCGTTGAATCCCAGCCGGTCCATCTGCTCTGTCAGCGTGTCCTGTCCGATTTTCAGCGCAGCGCGGGCGAAATAAATGTTGTCGGAAAGGACCATGGCGTTTTCAAGATTCGCCGGATTTGTCGCGTGAAGTGTCGTCACGTAATAGCTGCCCCAGCTCTCGTCTTTCTGCCAGCTGGTCCCTGCAGCCCCGAAATCCTCCTCCGGATCCAGAACGCCGGCAGTGATCCCGATCCCGGCAATCACCGGCTTGAAGGAGGAGCCGGGAACAAACGCCGCGCGGAACCGGTTCAGCATCGGCTGCGCCTCATCCTCACTGAGACTGTTCCAGGTATTTTCCGACATTCCCAACAGGAACAGATTATTGTCGTAAGACGGTGTGCTCACCAGTGCCAGCACTTCCCCTGTCTTCGGGTTCATCGCCACGGAAACGCTCTGATCGTCCTGATACTGTTCATACAGCTTTCGTTGCAGATCCGCGTCCACCGTCAGGGTGATATCCGTTCCGTCCACCGCCTCTTTGCGCAGCACCAGTTCCTTATCCGCCCCGTCCTCATCAACGATCATGATCTGGCAACCGGAAGTACCTCTCAGTTCCTCTTCATAGAGACTTTCCACGCCGCTCTTTCCCAGCACACTGTCGGCAGTGTAGCCCTCTCCCTCGTGTTCTTCCAGTTCCTCCGCCGTAATATTCTGCACATATCCGACCAGATGGGCAGCAGCCTCCCCGAGCGGATATACACGCTCCGACACGTCCGTGATCATCACGCCTGGGATCGCAAGAAGCTGGCCTTCCAGGGAGTCTTCCGACGGCTGATTCAGGGAAGCCTTTCCGAGGACTTCCATGTCGAGACCGCTCTTTTTGATCTCGCGGATCGGCACAAAGGAGTCTTCCTGTACCCAGGACGCAGATAACCGGTTTTCGATGGTTTCCACCGTCGTATCCAGAAGTTCCGCCAGTTTCTGCAGATCTTCCGCCGGATCTTCGCTCATCTTGCCCGGCACCAGTCCTACAGAGGAGGCGACGCCCTGCCCTGCCAGAAGGATTCCATTCCGGTCGTAAATACTGCCTCTCTGGGCATCCAGAGTCTCCACTCTCACCCGGTCTGTAGACTGAAGATCGGGGAAGATCAGGCTGTCATCCCACGACAGCAGATAATCCTCCCGGCCGTCTCTGTGAAAGACCGCCGTCTGCCGGAAGGACAGCTCGCCTGCTATCGTGTCCATGGACATCTGGTAAGTCAGGCGCTGCGTCGTCCGTCCGCTGGTCTTGTTCTCTTTTCCCTCTTCGAGGATCTCCACCGTGATATTTTCAGCTTCGATCCCCTCGTAAATATTTCCGTTTCTCTCTGTGAAGGTTTCCTCGTCCGTCTCTTTCCTGCTCTCCCCGTCGAGCATCTGATACATGGCTTCATACTCTCCGTGATTCAGCGCCTCTATGTATGCTTCCAGCGTTTCCGCTGCAGTCCTGCTGTTCCTTCCGGCCAGCGCCCAGGCGATCCCGCCTCCCGCAGCCACGATCACAACCGCCGCGGCAAGCACGGGCAGCCACCGTCTTTTTCCCTTCATACACCGCTCCTTTCGCTTCGTCGTCAGTAATGGAATGATCACGTGCCGCCGGACACCATCTCCAGGATCTGAAGACTCTTCATCTTTCTGTCCATATACCGCCCGGACAGAACATTCAGAAGATGTTCCAGTTCTCTCAGCACTTCCTCTGTCACTGTAAAAGTATACAGCTTTTCGATCGGAGACGCAATCACATACCTGCAGGTGTAGACCGCAGAGTCCGACAGGAACTGTCCGCCCTTCTCACCGGACGCACATTTTTCACAGAGCATTCCGTCGCGTCTCCAGGAAAATACATTCAGATGCTCTGTCGCCCCGCATCCGGCACAGGCAAACATATCCGGATATTCTCCGTTAAGCACCATCGCCTTCAGTTCAAAAATCCGCCGGATCAGTCTCGGGGAAATCCGGTTCTTCATCAGCGCCTTGAGCGAAACATACAAAAGATTCAGCATCTGCGTCTCGTCGCTCTCCTCCCGGCCGTAATAGTCCGCCAGTTCCATAAAATAAAAACCATAGTAAACGCCTGGCTGCATCGCAGCCAGGCCTGTAAAATATTCCCGTATAGACGCCTGCTGAAGACTGAAACTGTTTCTGCCCTCATAGACCGTAAATGTTCCGAAGGCAAATGTATTGGAAGCCGCCATCAACGGACTGTTCATCCTTCTGGCGCCGCGGGCAAAAGCCGTGATCTTTCCCCTCTCCCGGGTCAGAAGCACCAGACGCCGGTCATATTCCCCGATCGGCATTGCGGACAGGACCATCCCTGTGACCTGCATCGTTTCTCCCATCTCATTCGCCTCCTCTCCTTCCTCTTTTCGTATCCGGGCGAATCTGTACGTGCACATCCCGCCGGAAGCCTCTGCCGGATCTATTCGTCCAGCTTCTTTGCGTCATAACCGAAATTCTTGATCAGAAAATCACTGTCCCGCCAGTCTTTTTTCACCTTTACCCAAAGTTTCAGGTTGACCTTCTGTTCCAGAAGGTGTTCGATCTCATAGCGGGCATTGCTGCCGATTTTTTTCAGCATCGCTCCCTGCTTTCCGATGATGATCCCCTTGTGGGAATCCCGCTCGCAGATAATCGTGGCGTCAATGTCGGTGATCTTTCCGTTTCCGCGCTCTTTCATCGAATCGATGACCACCGCAATCCCATGGGGGATCTCCTCGTCCAGGGCGTGCAGAGCCTTCTCCCGGATGATCTCCGCGACAATCTGGCGCATCGGCTGATCGGTGACCGTATCCTCATCGTAAAACTGCGGACCGTAGGGCAGGTACTTGAAAATACAGGAAATGATATCCTCTGTGTTGATCCCTCTCAGCGCAGAGCAGGGGATGATCTCATCGAAATCGTACAGTTTCCGATAGGTATCGATAAATTTCAGGATCTCCTCTTTTTTCACCGTGTCCACTTTGTTGATCACCAGGATCACCGGCACAGAGATCTTTTCAAGCTGTTCCGCGATATGGCGCTCGCCGGCGCCGATAAAGGTCGTCGGCTCCACCAGCCACAGGACCACGTCCACATCCCGCGCCGTCCGCTCCGCCACATGGACCATATATTCGCCAAGCTTGTTTTTCGCCTTGTGGATTCCCGGCGTATCCAGAAATACGATCTGGCCTTCCTCACAGGTATATACCGTCTGGATCCGGTTCCTGGTCGTCTGAGGTTTCTTGGATGTGATCGCAATCTTCTGGCCGATCAGATGGTTCATCAGCGTGGACTTCCCCACATTGGGGCGGCCGATCAGCGCCACAAATCCGGATTTATACTGTTCCTTCATTTCATTTTCTCCTAATTAACTGTTGTCAGATCCTGTCAATCGCGCCGAAGAGTTGCTTCTCCTTCTGGATCGCCGCCTCGCTCCCGATCACGCAGAGATTCTTCTGAGAGAGCGCCGCTTCCACCAGGTCCGCCGTCTTTCGGATATCTTCGGCCGTCGCGTTCAGCACCTCGTCGCGCTCCTTCTGGAAATCAGCCTCCGTGATCTTTGTAAACCAGGCGTTCATCGAAACCTGTCCCTTCGCCGACGGATTCATCGGCACATCCAGTTCACTGATGGTTCCGATGATATACTTTGTCATCTCCCGCTCGTCCGCGTCAAACTTCCGGATGTATTCCGGACAGTTCCGGTAAACCTCCAGCGTCCTGGACAGATTCGGATCCCGGTAAGAGGCAAAATAGACGCCGCCTTTTCTCTGGAATCCCGCAGAGCAGCCGTAAGCGCCGCCCTTCACGCGGATGTTGTTCCACAGATAGTCATAGCTGAGGATCACTTTCAGGATCCGCAGTGCGCCGGTATACGCAAAGCCGGCCTTCCTGTAATTTCCGCACAGCGCCACATACTGTACCTGTCCGGACGTACAGAAGGCTTCGTTCTTCTGCTCAAAATCATAGCTGATCGATCCGGACGGCGCCGGTCCTGTATACAGATGCTCTTTCAGCTTCGGCACTTCCTGCTCCAGCTCCTTCAAACCTTCTCCGTCCGCCGTAAAGGAGATCATCAGGTTTTCCGGACGGAAGATCTCTTTCACCAGATCCTCCAGTGTCTGGAACAGTTCTTCTTTCCTCTCATCAAAATGCGCTTCCAGGTCTTCCACCAGCTTGTAGAAGCTGATGCCCGCTGTGCGGTCCTGGAACCAGGACATGGCGGAATCGTAAGAAGATGCACGCATCACCGCCGTGGAGTTTCCCGCGCTCGCCAGACTCTCCTGCAGCCGGGATTTCAGGCTTGCGAGGATCTCATACAGCCGTTTTTCGTCTCTCAGGTTCGAGGTCGTCAGGATTTCCTGTATCATGGAAAAGACAAATCCGGTCTTCGGATAAAGGTATTTCGCCCGCACGCCGAACATCCGGTAACAGTCCTTCTCCTCCTCCGGCTTCGCGAATACCTGCAGACCGCAGCTGATCCCGCCGCTGTTGGCGTTGATCGTGTGGAACAGTTCTCCGTAGCTGTAATGCTTTGTATCCACATACCCGAGGACAGACTTCAGGATTCCCATATACGGGATCTGCTCGTTAGGTATCCGTTCCGTGTTAAACAGCAGCGTCAGATAACCGATCCCGTTGGTAAACAGATCATGGTGAACCACCTGGATCCCGTCCACCAGATGTTCCTCGTTGTACAGGTGGATAGATTCTTTTCGGATATCAGAACGTTTCAGAAGCGGAATCTTCTTTTTCGCTTCCTCACTGTCCTCTTCTTCCTGATAGGCTTTCAATTCTGCCGTCTGACGTACAAGTTCCTGGATCTCTTCTCTGCTCAGTCCCGCTTTATAGTCCGCCAGTTTCTCAGCGATCTCTTCTTCCCGCCGGGACGCAAGACCCGGTTCCGGGTACAGAGTCACGATCGCGCAGTGCGGGTTATCCAGCAGATAGTCCTGTATCAGTTTTTCAAAATATCCCTGACCGGCCAGTGTCTTCAGTTCTTCATAAATATCCAGCTGTTTCAGGTAGCTCCACGGCTGATCCTCACTGTACAGCCAGCTGTCAAACAGATCGATCCCGTAGATCAGTCCTTTCGGGAAAGAACCGTAGTCCGCCTCGCGGAAACGGAATTCAAAATAATTGATCCCGGCCTCCACAGCTTTCTGATCGATCCCGTTTTTCACGATCTCTTCCAGCGTACTGCGGATGATCGACAGAAATTCTTCCCGGTTTTCCTCCTTCGCGTTCTTCGCCACGATCGAGAAGAACGGCTGCAGGATCCCGTCCTCATAAGAGCCGTATACATCCTTTCCGATCCGGGCGTCAAGAAGCGCCTGTTTCACCGGAGCGCCCGGCGCATCCAGCAGAACATACTCCAGGATAGAGAACGCCAGGGACAGCCGCACATCCAGCGCCGTCCCAGTCACCATGTTGCAGGAGAGATACGTGTTGTCTTCTTCTTCCTCATCCTCCAGCACAGGATACGGGATCCTCAGTTCCTTCGGAGCGTCAAACGGCTTCTGCAGCGGAATCTCGGAATCCACGGAAATCCGGTCAAACGCACTGAGATACTTCTCATCCATCCATGTCAGATACTCTTCCATATTCATATTTCCATACAGATAAATATAGCTGTTGGACGGATGATAATATTTTCTGTGGAAATTCAGAAATTCCTCGTAGGTCAGATCGGGAATGCAGGACGGATCTCCGCCGGATTCCACGCCGTAAGGAGTATCCGGAAACAGGCTGTTAAACGTTTCCCGTTCCAGCACCTCGTCCGCCGAGGAGAACGCTCCCTTCATCTCATTGTACACGACGCCGTTATAAGTGATCGGCGCGTCCTCGCTTTCCAGATGATAGCTCCATCCTTCCTGGAGAAAGATTTCCTTCCGCTCGTAAATGTTCGGATAAAAGACTGCGTCCAGATAAACATGCATCAGGTTCTTAAAGTCCGTATCATTACAGCTCGCCACCGGGTACATGGTCTTATCCGGATAGGTCATCGCGTTGAGAAATGTGTTCAGGGAACCTTTGACCAGTTCCACAAACGGATCCTTCAGCGGAAATTCCCGGGATCCTTCCAGGACACTGTGTTCCAGGATATGCGCCACTCCGGTGCTGTTCGTCGGCGGTGTGCGGAATGCAATATTAAATACTTTGTTTTCGTCGTCATTTTCCATCAGGAGCACCCGCGCGCCGCTTTTTTTATGGCGGAGCAGATATCCTTTCGCATGGATATCACGGATCTCTTCTTCTTTGATCCGTTCATATGCCGGACAGTTCTCTATCTTCATATAGCCCTTTCGTCTTCCTTTCTGTCTCAGATATTCTGTAACAGTCCAACCGGCGAACTGCTGCAGTTTTTGTAACAGTTTTTCATTTCATAAATTATTCCGGTTTCTTTTCTTCCTTTGATTCTTCCTGGGGTACAAATCTCTGCGCGATCATATTCAGAAGATCCCGGTTCAGGATCAGGTTAAATCCCGCGGGATTCAGGACAAATCCCTGAGAATTTTTCAGCACCTGGGCCGGCAGCTTCGCAAACGGCACGTTCATCGCCCGAAACTGCTGGATCGCTTTCGGGTACATCCGCACGATCTCGGTGAGATCCGTAAATACCGGCTGGAAGATCTCATTTTTGTTGTTTTTCAGCACGACGGCTCCCAGCTGTTTTCCCTTGCTCTCTTCTCCTTCCTGCACCGGTTTCTCGATCACCGGAAGGATCAGTGTGGAGCGGCCGATATTGACCAGCATCTCTTCCTCCAGTTCATGGAGATGTCTGTTCCGTTCCGGATCGTCTTTCGGCATTTCCGGACGGCGGGCTTCCTGAAAAAAGTATGCGGCGGTCAGCTGGAGCAGCGGATTCCGCACCGGTGCATTCGGCATATTTTCCGTTTCCGGCAGCTTAATGATCCTGCCGAGTTCCATACGGGTTTTATTTACCTCGTCATGGTACAGCACAGCGTTCACTCCGTCCTGAAACAGCTCATTGTAAAACTGGAGGATCACTTTTTCCCCTTCCAGCTTCCGGACCGCCAGGTGGATCTTATTTTTCCCCATTTCCTGGCAGTGACTCTTCGCCATGTCCAGATCGCTGAACAGATGGACCTCATCGTCAAACGTCTCCTCGTCACATTCTATATAGGGCATTTTCGTCAGCGGGGAGTAAATCGCATACAGAGTCTTCATCGCCTGAAGTTTCTTGATCATAAATGTATTGTCAACCGTCATTTTTTTTGTCCTTTCTTCGCTTCTGATCTCAGAGTCACAGTTCTTACGGCCGTCCGCCCCGCCGCCCGTCACAGGCATTCAGCGGCACAGCTTTTTCTGAACTGTACATATATGTTCTGATTATAACACAAAACACAGGAGTTGCAAAAGAGATTCTTTGGAAATGAAATGCTTTATATTACAGTTCAACCAGGTCTACGCATTTCCTGCGCAGGCCGTATGATAACATAGCGCCTGCAGGCATCCAGCCCATCGCGAAGCGATTCTCAATGGCTGGATGCAGTAACAGTTCAGCTGGCTGAACTGTTACTGCTTTATATTTCAGCCAGGTCTGCGCATTTCCTGCGCAGGCCGTATAGAAGCGCAGGACCATCGAAGGCAAAAAAATCTGTCTTTCTTTCAACACTCTGTCTTGTTCAAACGTTATATGAATGAATGCATCAAAAGCTTCGGAAATCCGGGCGGAAAATTGATTTGGCTGCAGCACCGCAGGAAATCCAAAGGCGGAAAACGGTTCCCGCGTAAGCTGATAAAACGTTACTGAAAAAGATGGAGGATATCACATGAAGAGATATTTCAGGGAGCAGAAAAAACTGTTTTTTGTTGGTTTTTCCTTCTATATCATCGCATTTCTCTTTAAGACAAGCAGTTATTTTGCACAGATGGAAACCATGGGGTCTGCAATAGCACAGGATCTTCCGCGCCTGCTGTTCTTCGTTGCTCTGCAATATGGCGCGCTTATTTTGTTTCGTATTCTGCACATGACGCATGAATTTTTCATGCAGAAAGCTTTTGCCAATGCAAAGACAAGTATGAGAAACACCATCAGCCAAAGGGTTACAGAAAAAAATTATCAGGAATTTCGCTCAATGCAAATCGGCGATTATATCTCCTGGTATACCAACGATGTTGCGCAGATGAATGACGGATTGCAAATTTTCATCGCTCTGATTACTTATACTATGGAATTAATTGTTTCTGTAGCCGCCATAGCATATATCCATTGGTCGCTGGCTGTCCTGGCCGTTGTCACCAGCAGTCTGGTATCACGGGCGCTGTGTTCAGAAAAAAGCGGATGCCGGGATCACAAGCATAAATCTGCTTGGACAGTCACTAAATATTATCCTGATGTTCCTGCTGGGGGTTTGGGGGATCATACCACTTCAGACTGTTTTTGGCGGCGGCAGTCTTGCCAACACGGTAAATAACTCATTGGAAAGTCTCTCCCTTTATCTCGTGGAGTTTTCCGGCTACCGCCCCTATTTTAAGAAATTTGAGAAAAAAGATACACCGGATTCTGCCAAAGCTTTGCAGGAACTTCCGTCACTTGAAAATAAAATCTCTTTTCAGGATGTCTCTTTTTCTTATCCCGGCAAACCGGTTCTCTCGCATCTGAACATGGAATTTATGAAAGGAAAAAAATATGCGCTGGTGGGACCTTCCGGCTGTGGAAAAAGTACACTTTTTCATCTGATCCTGGGGCATTTTCAGGATTATACCGGCAATATTTATTTTGACCAGACCAACGCCCGGGACATTGACCCGGATTCTCTGAACCGCCGGATTGCCTACATTGAACAGGACGTTTATCTTTTTAACAGCACGATCCGCGACAATATCACTCTTGGAAATTCTTTTACCGAAGAGCAGATAGAAAAAGCGCTGAAAAACAGCGCTCTTCTGAATGACCTCCCCTCCCTGCCGGACGGGCTGGAGACGGCAGTGGGAGAAAACGGCAGTAATCTCTCCGGCGGTCAGAAACAGCGGGTTGCCATTGCACGCGCTCTCATCCATAACCGCTCTATTCTGCTGGTCGACGAAGGCACCTCCGCCCTGGATCAGCAAAATGCCGACATTGTCGAACAGAGTCTGACCGGCAACCCTGACCTTACCTTAATCCTGATCAGCCATCATCTGATTGAGGAAGGGAAAAAACGATTTGACAAAGTATATGAACTGAAACCGATTGAATAAAGCTTATGAATCGAAACCGATTTGCAGCCGTTGATCCAGGTCTGCGCAGTCAATGCGCAGACCATGTTACTTTTCTCAGCTGCACCGCCATATACTGTCTTCCCGGAAGCTCAATATGCATCTTTCCCTTCATGACTCCGCGGTCTTCCACAGTCATATTCCAGGTATCGATGACCTTTACATGAAATTCTGTCGTATCATCAAAATAGTAATCCTTCGACGACGGACGCATAAAGCTGTAGTAGATCAGATAGTAATCCTTCACCGGCTGTTCCGCCCAACTCTCCTCCGGCACTGCGCGCACTTCCCCAAAATGATCCCCGTCATACTTAAGACCGATGCCCGGTGTTTCCTCCAGAATCTGATGCAGAAGACGGAACCGTTTGTGGCTTTCCCCGAAAAGTTTTCCTCCGTGGGACCACCACAAAACATTTTCCGGATTCAGGTAAGTCTCTCCGTGTCCGGCGTATCCGCCGCGGCAGGCTGCTTCCCAGAACCGCCGCACCAGTTCTTCCGCCGTGATATTGCCCCACCCGTGGGGAATATTGCCCTCATAGGCGATCTCGTCCAGAACCACCGGCTTTTTCCACCGGATCCGCCATTCGTCTGTATACTCCGCCGTGCGGTACATGTCCTGGCGCTGAATGCTGCAGTGGGTCACCCACGGTCTGCTGTGGTCGTAAAAGGGACCGCAGTTGTGGATCGACCGAAGATGACCGTAGGGATCTTTTTCGCAGATGATCCCGGCGTACCGCTCCCAGTCTTCCACTGTCTTGTCTCTCAGAAGATCGTATTCATTGGCCAGCGACCACCAGACATTGCGGTAAGCGGAAAATCTTGCCAGCACATACTTCCAGTACAGATCATCCTGCTCCTTCGTCATACAGGAGAATCCCCACCGGTCATACGGATGCATCACGATCAGATCCGCCTCGATCCCCATTTTCTGCAGCTGCTCCACGCACCACTCCAAATGGCGGAAATGCTCCGGGTGAAAACGTTCCAGATCCCAGCGGTTTCCCTCAGCCTTTCCCTGGTACTGCCAGAAATTCTCACTGGTCAGCACGCTGGAATCCATGGGCGCACCCTCATAGGGATAGGAACGCGGCTCCCCCAGATTGTAGTCATAATGTTTCGGGAAAATGCAGAACCGGATCTTGTTGAACGCACCGTTCTTCAGTGTCTCCAATGTCTCGGCAATCCGCTCGTCTGACTGCAGCGCCCACACATAGCAGGTTGTTCCGATGGAATAATAGGGGGTTCCGTCCTCATAGGCAAAATGATACGTGTTCGCCACGCGGACCGGCCCGTGATTTCCTTCCCCTGCCGGAAGAACCCGGAACGTTCCGGTCAGCGGCTGTTCCAGAAAACCGGCCTCCACCCGGCAGGTATACGTTCCTTCAAAAGACGGCAGGAATCTTACCTTATAGATCCCGTCCCCGTCATAAAATCCGTCGGCAGCCACCGTCTCATTTTTTCCGGAAAAAGTTCCCCGGATCCACTGTTCGGCAAAGGGATTCCCTCCGGACGGCCCCTGGCACGTCACTTCCAGCATTCCCCAGCGCTCCACGCTCTCCGGGATCTGGATCCTTTGTTCTCTCTGCTCCTCCAACTGTCCCATCCGCTCTGTCCTCCTCTCTGCGGTCTTTCTCTATAGTTTTCATCCGCAAAACACATCATCTCTCGGGCCATGAATTCCCGGAACATTCGGCACATCATTTTGAACGATCTATTTTTCTTTGCCCCAGAAGATATAGTTTCCTGCCGGAACCTGATGCTCTATTCCGTCGATCACAACTGTCGCCGGCATCTCCGCCTCGATCTCATAGCGCACCTGATTTTCCCGGTACTCCCATCTGGAACGTACCGCACCGTTTCTCGTCTCGATCGACGCTTCCAGCCATCCGAGACGATGGTCCGGCTTCGGCGCCACCTGTACCCGCGCGAATCCCGGCTCCAGCGGGCGGATTCCCGCCGCCTCCTCGTAAATCCAGTCTGCCACAGAACCGTAGGCATAATGGTTGAAAGAATTCATATCCGCACTCCAGAAACCGCCGTCCTCCATGATGCCGTCCCAGTGTTCCCAGATCGTCGTCGCTCCTTTGGTCACCGGATACAGCCAGGAAGGATACTCTCTGCGCAGCAGCAGTGTGTAGGCCAAATCTTCATGACCATATCTGCTCAAAACGTGAAGCAGGAACGGGGTTCCCACAAACCCGGTCTTCAGCCGGCAGCCGTCTTTCTTCACCAGTTCCGCAAGTTCATCTGCCGCCTGCTGCGGATGCTCCGCCAGTTCAAACCAGACAGCCACGGTGTATTCTGTCTGGGTCCTGTAAACGGGATAAGCCGCGCGGAACGCTTTGACGATCTCCCGATGGAGCGTTTCGTATTCCGACACATCCTCTCCCAGAACGCGGCCCGCCCGGCTCACCAATTCGGTGGACCATGCATAAAATGCAGAGGCGATCAGATCCTCATTGCTGGACCCTTTATAGCTTCCGGACGGTGCGTCCAGCCCCAGCCAGTCTCCGTAATGCGTTCCTCCGGTCCACAGATCCGGCGTAGTCGTCGCATGGGTGATATAATCCACCCATTTTTTCATACTTTTAAACTGATCTTCCAGAACCTTCCGGTTTCCGTAAGTCTGATAGATCTGCCACGGACAGATCGTCGCCGCGTCGCCCCAGGCAGCGCTGGGTTCCGGATTCTGCAGGTAGTCCGGCACCACATGGCCGACCGCACCGCTCTCAAACTGATCCGCCGCCAGATCATGAAGCCATTTAGTGAAAAACTTCTCCACATCGAAATTATAGCTCGCCGTTTTTACAAATACTTCCGCGTCTCCGGTCCATCCCAGGCGTTCATCCCTCTGCGGACAGTCTGTGGGCACATCCAGAAAATTTCCCCTCTGGCCCCAGAAAATATTGGAGATCAGCTGGTTCAGTTCCGGAACGCCGCAGCGCAGACGGCCGGTCTGTCTCAGGTCAGAATAGACCGCGATCGCCGTAAACTGCTCCGGTTTCGCTTCTCCCGGGAACTCTTCCAGCTTCAGATAGCGGAACCCGAAAAACGTCAGCTGCGGATGCCAGGTCTGCTTTCCGTCCCGGCAGACATACTGAAGTTCCGCTTTCGCTCCGCGGTAATTGTCGCGGTAGAAATTTCCTTCTGCGTCCAGCACCTCCCCGTGCAGGATCCTGACCTTCTGTCCTGCCCGGGCGTCCACCGTGAACTCCACATAGCCGGTCACTTCCTGTCCGAAATCCACCACGGTCTCGCCGGCCGGCGTCACAAAGACACGCTTCGCCTGCACCCGCTCCTTCTCGCAGATTTTCTCGCCTTCCTGCGGGATCAGATTGTCACAGGACTTTTCAAATACCACAGCATTTTCCCACTGTTCCGGACAAAACTGCGCGTCGCAGCTTTCCCCGTCGTAAATCTCGCTGAACCGGACCGGACTTTCCGCACACTGCCAGCCGCCGTCGGTTCCGATCACCGTCTGAGCTCCCTCCTGATCCGTCAGGCGGATTTCCGCAAACAATCCACAGGGCTGCGCCATGCGCTGCTTCTTCTCCTCATTTTCCGCAAACCCCGGCATCGGAGAACGCGCCCAGCCTTTTCCGACTGTGACCTCCAGACAGTTTTCCTCTCCCAGCAGATCCGTGATATCATAAACCTGATACTGCAGACGTTTCTCATAGGAAGTCCACCCCGGCGCAAGCACAAAATCCCCGACACGCCGGCCGTTCAGCCGCGCCTCATAGACGCCGATCGCGGTGATCATCAGTTCCGCCTTTTCTGTCTTTCCGTCATTCTTCCACACTCTCCGGAACACCGGGCAGACATCCCCCATGTCTGTCTTTGGCCGAATCCATTTTGCCTGAACTCCCATAATACCTGCTCCTCCTTTTCAAATCCTTTACGTCTTCTTTTTGTAACGGCCCGGATTTTTCCTGCTCCGTTTTCTTACACCATTTTATTTTATGAGTTGCCCGACAAATGGGCATGAGACACGGATTGCTCCGCACTTCGTGCTCCCGCAATCCTGAAAACACCTCAAATCCGCTCATTTTTCTTCGAAAAATGGCTACTTTTCGGTGTTTTGCGCTCCACAAAGTCATAAATTTTCATGCAAGCATAAAATTTATGACCTTTTGTCGCTTGTCTCATTTTATTATAACTCATTTTATTATAAAAGGTCTGACATAAAAAAAAAGGACGCTGATTGACATTTTATATGTCCTTTTTTGCAGTGCACAAAACTACACGGACTGAAAACTTACAGGTTCTAATCCTGTAACTTATCGAAACTTCTATTTTCCGTGTTTCGTAGTATGATAAAAAGAACACCTGTAATGAATCCTATCTGGAACGTGCAAGAGAGATCACCCGCTGGGCCATCGAACCCTGACAACACCTGCTGCGAACTTCTGTGGTGCCGGAAGCACGGATGCTGCAGCGCCCCTCCAGACACAGCTTTTCTCTGCGCGATCCCATTCCTCGCGGCCATCACACTCTGCATCATTCTGGCAATTATCTTCCACAGAAAGACAAAGACCAGAAAGCCGTCCTGAACCGTGCGCATGGATGCGACGGGCATCTGCCGGGACAGCTGGAAACTCTTGACGGCCAAAAGGGCCGCAGAACGGGGCAGGCGCAGGGTTTCACACCCTGCGCCTGAGAAGCGCTGAGTCGGGAATGCATCCGGCATTCCCGGCGAATCGCTTCGGTACCCGCTCTGCGGCCCTTCCGGCCGTTTAGAGTTTCCCCGTCCCGGCAGCCGCCCGCCGCATCCATGTGCACGGCTCAGGACGGCTTTCGTCCGCCCTTGCCTTTCTCACTCCACCGTCGATTCCCGAATGATCTTCCGGATCGGCAGCACGCTCACCGGCGTCACCGACAACTCATCGATGCCCATCCGCAGGAACTCTTTGGTGAGCGTTGTATCTGCTCCCAGTTCTCCGCAGATGCCGACCCAGCAGCCGCCCTTATGGCCGTTCTCCACAACCATCCGGATCATGCGCAGTACAGCCGGATGATGGGAATCATAGATCGGATCAAGCTTCGCGTTCTGACGGTCGATGGCCAGCGTATACTGGGTCAGGTCATTGGTCCCGATGCTGAAGAAATCCACTTCCTCCGCCAGAAGGTCGCTGATCATCGCCGCCGCCGGCGTCTCGATCATGATCCCCTGCTCGATCTCGCCCACCGGAATGCCCTGATCTTCCAGTTCCTGACGGACCTCATTCAGAATCTCTTTACACTTTCTGACCTCGTCGACAGAGATGATCATCGGATACATGATACCGATGTTTCCATAAGCGCTGGCCCGGAGGATCGCCCGCAGCTGCGTGCGGAAAATCTCCTGGCGGTCCAGACAGATACGGATCGCCCGGTATCCCATCGCAGGATTGTCTTCATGATCCAGATGGAAATAGTCTACCTGTTTGTCCGCGCCGATATCCAATGTCCGGAGGATCACCTTCTTGCCGGCCATATTCTGGGCGACGGTCTTGTAGGCCTGGAACTGCTCTTCCTCCGTCGGATAATCCGATTTTTCCAGATACAGAAATTCGCTGCGGAAGAGGCCGATGCCGTCCGCGTCATTTGCCAGAACCTTCGCGGTGTCTCCGACGCTTCCGATGTTCGCATACAGACGGATATGTTTTCCGTCCAGCGTCACATCCTCTTTTCCCTTCAGTGTCTGCAGCAGTTCTCTCTGGTGTTCTTCTTCCTGCTTCTTTTCCCGATAGAGCTTCAATGTCTCCTCGTCAGGGTCCAGGATCAGTGTGGCGGTCACACCGTCGATGACTGCAGTTCTGCCCTCCAGACTTTCGTCGACCGGAATACCGATCAGCGCCGGAATGTTCATCGTACGGGCCAGGATCGCCGTGTGGGAGTTGGAAGAGCCGAACTCTGTGACAAATCCAAGGAGCTTTGTCTTATCCATCTGAACCGTCTCGCTGGGCGCCAGATCCTTGGCTGCCAGGATCACCGGTTCATCGCCAAGGGCATTTTTTGCCGCCGCCCCCTGAAGGACGGAAACCACCCGCTCCGCGATATCCTTGATGTCGGCGGAACGTGCCCGGAAATATTCGTCGTCCATCTCCTCAAACATTTTGGCAAAGTTGTCGCCGGTGGTGGCTACCGCATATTCTGCATTGACTTTCTGGGACTCGATGGTGTTCCGGATGGAATCGTTGAAATCATCGTCCTCCAGCATCATCGCATGGACGTCGAAGATCGCCGCGTTGACCTCTCCGACTTCCTTCAAAGCTTTGTCATACAGCTCATGGAGCTGTTCCAGCGCCGTTTCCTTCGCCTTTTCAAAACGCTGCAGTTCAGCGACAGTATCCTCCACGCTGACTCTCTGCACCACCTGCTCTCCTTTGGAGTAATAATGGATCTTTCCGATGGCGACCCCTTTCAGGATCGACTTTCCCTCAAATTTTTCCATGGTTCCGCTCTCCTTCCCCTGTCAGAAATCAGAAATTCTCTTTGAAGAATTTCTCCGTCTCAGCGATCGCTGTGTCCTCGTCTTCGCCTTCCGCTGTGACGGTCACTTCCATTCCTTTCTTGATACCCATTCCCATCACTGCCATCAGTTTTCCGGCGTCCGCAGATTTTCCGTTTCCGGAAATCGTGATCTTGGAAGAATATTTCTTCACAGCTTTCGCAAGGATCCCCGCCGGTCTTGCATGAATTCCCACCTCATCCTGAATCACATAATTAAAACTCTTCATTTTCTTTCTCTCCTTTTGATTGATAATATTTTTATTTTAAGCTTTTTTGTAGAGCACTGCGCTCTCATAAGGCCGGAGGGTAAAGACTCCTCCTTCTCTGCGGCATCCGGAGTAATTTTCCAGGATACACTCATATCCGTCCAGATCGAGGCCGGATTCCCATACCACATCTTTTCCGTAAAAATTGTTTACCACCAGAAGCTCCTCGCCCTTCCAGGTTCTCCTGTATGCGAAGACCTGCGGATGTTCTTTCGCCACCGGCTGAACGTCGCCGTACGCGATGACATCGTATTTCTTTCGCAGCTCCACCAGCTTTTTATAATGGAAGAATACGGAATTCTCATCTCTTTGTTCCGTCTCTGCATTGATGTACCGGTAATTTTCATTGACCCCGATCCACGGTGTCCCGTCGGTAAAGCCGGCCTCCCACCGGTCGTTCCACTGCATCGGCGTACGGCCGTTGTCCCGGGAATGCACCCGTATGATCTGGAACGCCTGCTCCGGTGTCAGTCCTTTGTCCTGCAGGATCTGATAATAATTCAGACTCTCCACATCGCGGAACTGGGAAATATCCCGGAAATCCACATTGGTCATTCCCAGTTCCTCGCCCTGGTAAATATAAGGGGTTCCCCGGAGACAGTGGATCACGGTGCCGAGCATTTTCGCCGACTCTTTCCAGTACCGCTTCTCATCGCCGAACCGTGTCACGACTCGCGGCTGATCATGGTTGCACCAGAACACCGCGTTCCATGCGTGATGCTCCGCCATGCTGGTCTGCCACTGGAACATGATATCTTTCAGCTTTCTGAAATCATAGGGAACCAGCACCCACTTTTCATTGCCCATAAAATCTACTTTCAGATGGTGGAAACTGAATACCATGGAAAGCTCCGTGCCTTCCTCGTTGGCATACTGGTAACAGTTCTCCAGGGAAGTGCTGGACATCTCGCCCACGGTCACGATCTCCGCGTCTGTGCCGAACGTCGCGGCGTTCAGTTCCTCCAGATACTGATGGATCTTCGGTCCGTCCGTATAGAAACGCCGGCCGTCCCCCTGATCATCGTCTTCATAGGCACTCTTACTGACCAGGTTGATCACATCAAAGCGGAATCCCTTGACGCCTTTTCCCATCCAGAACTTTACGACCTTCTGGATTTCCTGCCGCACTCTCGGATTCTCCCAGTTCAGATCCGGCTGGGAAACGTCGAACAGATGGAGATAATATTCGTCAAATTTTTCCACATACTCCCAGGCGCTTCCGCCAAATTTACTCTGCCAGTTGGTCGGCGGCACTCCCGGCGCCTTTCCTTTCCGGAAAATGTAAAACTGTTTATATTTCTCGTCGCCCTCCAGGGCTTTCCGGAACCATTGATTCCGGTCGGACGTATGGTTGAAGACCATATCCAGCATCAGACGGATTCCTCTCTTTCCCGCCTCTCTGGAAAGTTCTTCGAAATCCTCCATGGTGCCGTAGCGCGGGTCAATCCGATAATAATCCTCCACGTCGTATCCGTTGTCCTTCTGCGGCGACACGAAAAACGGCGTCATCCAAATATAGTCTACACCAAGTTCCCTGATATAGTCCAGCTTTTCAATGATTCCCCGCAGATCTCCCAGACCGTCTCCGTCACTGTCGCGGAAAGACTTGGGGTAGATCTGATATACGACGCTCTTTCTGAAATCTGTCATTGCGAATTCCTCCTTTTATTCGAAGGTGATCACCGGTGTTTTTCCGGCTTCTGCCTGAGTTCCTGTCAGATACTGGAGATTCTTTGCCTCTCCTTCATCCGTCACGATCACGGCTGTCATCGTCGGATGGCCCGCCGCACGGATCTTATCCATATCAAAACGGATCAGAGGATCCCCTGTGTGTACCTGATCTCCCTCTTTTACAAACAGTTCAAAGCCGTCTCCGTTCATCTCCACCGTGTCAATTCCCACATGGATCAGGAGTTCCAGGCCGTTGGAAAGAGTCAGACCGCAGGCATGACGGGATTCCTCCATCACAGCGGATACCTCCGCGTCTGCCGGAGCGACCACGATGCCTTCCGACGGTTCGATCGCCAGACCGTCGCCCATAATGTGCTGGGAGAACACTTCATCCGGCATATCCTCCAGAGGCAGTGTCTTTCCGTTCAGCGGTGCTTTGATCTCCAGACTCTGTCCGTCGGCTGCCGCAGTTTCCGTTCTGCCTGTGCTCTCTGACGAAGACGCTTCCTTCTGAACTGCTGTTCCTGCTGTTTTGCCGGCAGAGCGTGTTTCCGGCTGCGCTTTCTGTGTTTCCTGCACGCTGCTCTGCTGCGCGTCTCCATTCTCTCCCGGATTCTGTGCACCGGCTTCCGCCAGCCCTCTCTCCTCTTTGCTGAGTTTCTTCAAGCCGACAAAATACGTCAGTACGAACGGGATCACGATTGCCACGGCCATCGCTGCCAGGAAGTTCAGATAGTAGTCCGATTCAATGGAAAGGATTCCCGGAAGTCCGCCGACGCCGATACTCAGGGCTCGCACTCCGGTTCCCACAGAGATCATCGCCGCAACCGCCGAACCGATCATTCCGCAGACCAGCGGAAAGCCGTATTTCAGATTGACGCCGAACAGCGCAGGCTCTGTGACACTCAGGTAACAGGAGATGCACGCCGGTACATTGACCTGCTGGGCGCGCTCATTCTTTTTCTGGAGCACTGACATTGCCAGCACACTGGAACCCTGTGCGATGTTGGACAATGCGATCATCGGCCACAGGATCGTTCCGCCAAACGAATTGATCAGCTGAGTGTCGATGGCGTTGGTCATATGATGCAGACCGGTCATGACAATCGGAGCATACAAAAGTCCGAACAGTCCCGCAAACAGCCATCCGAACGGAGACATCAGTCCGCCGTAAACCACATCCGCGATCGCATTTCCGATCCTCCACCCGATCGGTCCGACGATCGTGTGCGTGATGATCACGGCCGGAACCAGGGAGCAGAACGGAACGACGATCATGCTGACCACTTCCGGACAGTGCTTCTTAAAGAATTTTTCCAGATAAACCAGCACAAAGCCTGCCATCATCGCAGCGATGACCTGTCCCTGATAACCGATCATCTGTACCTGGGCAAATCCGAAATCCCACACAGGAATATCCTCTGCGGCCGTCTCCGCGACACTGAAACCGTTGAGCAGCTGCGGGGAAACCAGCGTCAGACCAAGGATGATACCGAGGATCTGGGTCGTACCCATCTTCTTTGTGATCGACCAGATGATACCGACAGGCAGCATATGGAAGACCGCTTCGCCGATCAGCCACAGGAAATCGTACGTGCCGGACCAGAACTGGGAGATGTCCGCCAGACTCTGCGTACCGTTGTTAAAAAAGTTAATCTCTCCGATCACATTGCGGAATCCGAGGATCAGACCTCCGCAGATCAGCGCCGGGATCAGCGGCGCGAAAATCTCGCCCAGCGTTCCCATGATCCTCTGCAGCGGATTCTGATTCGTCTTGGCCGCGGCCTTGACCGCATCCTTGCTGACACCCTCGATGCCTGCGTAGCTGGTAAATTCATTATAAAACACCGCCACATCGTTGCCAATAATTACCTGATACTGTCCTGCCTGGGTAAAGGTTCCCTTTACCGCCGGGATCTCTTCGATCGCCTTCTCATCCGCCTTTTTCGGATCCACCAGCACGAAGCGCATCCTTGTCATGCAATGGGAAACAGCCTGAATGTTCTCCTTCCCTCCGATCAGAGTCAGAAGCTGTTTCACATCATTTTCATACTTCGCCATGATACCTTTCTCCTTTTCCTGCTCCTTTTGTGTAACCGCCCGGTCCCCCGAACGGCCACCCTCTTGTTCCTGTCGCCATTTCCGATACTTCAGACCTCCCGGATGCCGCCGGCACATCCGCCGATGTCATGTCCGTCTTCTCTGATCCTGCATCCATCCTGTCCTGAATCGCAACGGTTCTGTCTGCTGAACAGTCACGAAAAATCTCATACTGTTTGTTTTTCCCGATCAGAGATTTTTTATTCTGCAACTTGTTTGAACAAGTATAAAATAGCACACTTGCTTAAACATGTCGATGATAAATCTTGACTTTTTTTACATTTTCTTTATAATAAAAACTACAGGATGTTTAAACAAGACAGGATGTGAACATACAATATGCCTAAGAGCAAATATGAAACCATTTATAAAGATCTGAAACAGAAAATCGAGAATGAAGATTTTGCTTACCAGGAACTTCTTCCCTCTGAAAATACAATGGTACAGACCTACGACTGCTCCCGCAACACGATCCGGCGGGCGATCTCACGTCTGGTCACCGACGGATACGTACAGACTCTTCAGGGAAAAGGCGTGCGGAATATTTTCCGCCCGGTGGAACAGACCTCCTTTACCATCGGCGGGATCGAATCCTTCAAGGAATCAGCCCAGAGAAACCACCAGGTCGGACGCACCAAAGTACTCTGCTTTATGGAACTCACGGCAGACGAAAAAATTTCCCGGCGGACCGATTTTCCCGTCGGCGCGGAACTCTATTATATTCAACGGCTCCACTATCTGGACGAAAAGCCGCTGATCATCAACCACAACTATTTTCTGAAAAGCGCCGTCCCCGGCCTGACACCGGAGATCGCAGAGCATTCGATCTATGATTACCTTGAAAATACGCTGCACATGACGATCGTCAACAGCAAACGTGTGATGACAGTGGAAAAGATCACACAGATCGACGAAAAATATCTACATCTGGACGCCAACGATTATAACTGCATGGCCGTCGTCTCCAGCCATACCTATAACAGCGACGGCGTCATGTTTGAATTTACCCAGTCCCGTCATCGTCCCGATTACTTCCGTTTTCAGGATAATGCGGTGAGGAGATAAAAAAACATGCACAAAGACACGGCGGTTTTGGTCTCATCAGCCAAAACCGCCGTGTCTCGCTTTCAATGATAAAATTTTCTGTTTGAAAGATTGTTTATCCGCAGGAACCGTTCAGCCGGCTGAACGGCCGCGTTTATTCTTCTTTTCTTCTGGAATCATACCGGTATCCGCTCACTCCTTCCAGCTGTGCTTTCTCTTCCCGGTGAAGAATGACCGCAGACAGCGGAAGAAGATCCATCTCCAGGATCCCGGCGTTTACTTCATGTACGCCCTCCATGCGCCGGAAGGAAACGGCGTCTGTACGGAAAATCTCCACCATTTCCGTCTCTTCACTGCGTTTCATACCAGTCAGCCATACCGGAATTTCCACATGCACCTGCTCGTTTCGGTTGTTCAGGACGATCACCATCTGCTCGGTGATGTTGAATCTTCCGTACGCCAGGATATTGTAATCGTTATACAGAGCCATCAGAGAACCGTCGATCAGCACCGGATATTTTTTATGGATCGCAATGATCTCTTTATAAAAACGGATCAAGTCCTTATCTTCTTTTCCCCACGGATACGTCCGCCGGTTATCCGGATCCGTAAAGCCGCAGACGCCGGCCTCATCGCCGTAGTATAACGTCGGGGCTCCCGGCCATGTCATCTGGATCACCACCGCTTCGCGCAGGACCGCTTTGTTAATGTTCTCTTCCGCCGCTTTGGAGCCGAGGGTTCCGACTCTCCCCACCCGATGGTTGGTCCGGGTCAAAAACCGGGAGTGATCGTGATTATCCAATTCATTCATCGCGGTATACAGAGATGGCGCATAAAATGCAGGCATATGGTAGCGCATCGCTCCCAGAAAGCTTTCGCTGTTGCCGAACTGTCCCTGGTTGAATTCATCACTGTGCTTCTCCATACCGGTCAGGAACCAGGAGACTGGCTCCATGAACGCGTCGTAGTTCATGACCGTATCCCATTCATCCCCCTGCATCCAGCTCTTGGCGTCGCCGTAATGCTCCGCTATGATGATCGCGTTGGGATTGGCCGCCTTCACGACCCGGCGGAACTCCTTCCAGAATCGATGGTTAAACTCCGGGCTGTGTCCCAGATCCGCCGCCACGTCCAGACGCCAGCCGTCCACATTGAACGGCGGGGATACCCATTTCGCAGCGATCCTCATAATATCCTTCATCAGTTCCGGGGATTCCTCATAATTCAGCTTCGGGAGCGTATCATGCCCCCACCAGCCGTCATAAAATTCATTGTACGGCCAGTCGTGTTCATTAAAAAATTTAAAGAAGGTATGGTACGGGCTGTCCTTGGATACATAAGCGCCCGGCGCGTACCCCTCCTGGTTTTCGTAAATCTGTTCTCTGTCCAGCCATTTATTAAAAGAACCACAGTGATTAAACACACCGTCGAGGATCACCTTCATCCCCCGCTTGTGGATCTCTTCCACCAACTGAACAAAAAGCTCATTGCTGGCCTCCAGATTCGCCTTGTTGGTGACGCGGTTGATGTACCGGGTCGCATGGGTGTTATCCATATCCCAGGTATTCAGAAGTTCTCCGCTGTCCTCCACGATCTTTCCGAAATGCGGATCCACATAATCATAATCCTGGATGTCGTACTTATGATTGGAAGGGGATACAAAAATCGGGTTCAGATAAATCACCTGCACACCCAGTTCCTGCAGATAATCCAGCTTATCCATAACGCCCTGCAGATCTCCGCCGTAAAAATTCCGTACGTCCATCGGCTCCGGCAGCGCGTTCCAGTCGTCAACCTTCTTTACTTTTTCCTTGATATAACAGTATTCTCCGTTCAGGACATCATTGGTCGGATCCCCGTTAAAGAAACGTTCCACGTAAATCTGGTACATGACCGCTCCTTTGGCCCAGTCCGGCGTACGGAATCCCGGAACAATGCCGAACGAATACATCTCCTGAAGTTCTCTGGTCACACCGAGCTTATTGTAATAGCATACCATCTTTCCATAACGGATTTCAAAATAATAATAGATCGTCTCCGTCCCCACCGGAATATCGATCTCATAATAATCAAAACCATTGCGGATGGTCCGTACTTCCATCTCCTCACGGATCGCCCCGCTGATAAAATACACCGCATCTACGTTGTTCCGTACCGTCCGGAAACGAATGGTCACGAGGTCTCCCGGGTTCGGCTCAAACGGAAACTGGTATTGCGGTGATTCGTCACTGTAAAGCGCATGCTTATTAAACATTCCACGCATCTGTGAAATATACTGCTGTGCTTTTTCTTTATCCATATGCTGTAAGCCTCACAATCTTTGTAATTAGTATAATTATACCCCTTTCCGGGTAGTGTTACAACATTTTTTTGGACCGGCAGCGAGTTCCATTGCTCAGCTTTTTTAAGTAAGCGGACGAAAACAGCCCGGGGCAGACGGTACGCGTGAACAGCGGGCGGCTGCTCCCGGCTGCTTCCGTCCGCATATCCGCATAAAGTAAAAAAGCCAGCGGATAGCTGGCTTTTTTGGAGAAGGTATTTCTTCTTATGGGGTGTAGCAAAAACTATATAATGTATTGGGGGGTTTTTACAGTAATTATAGTATCATAGAGCCGGAAAAAAGTGTGCACAAATAGCTTTTTTTTTTGAAATCATTTCTGTTCAAATTAACGGCGGATTTTTTCGTCCGTTTTCATTTTTAATTTCAATTTGCACAAACACTTGTCTCTGTGCATATTTTTTCGGCGGGCAGAAGACCGCAGGCCCGGCGTTCGGTATCCTCACGCCTCTCCGTTTTCAGGCGTCCGGCCGGAAAACTGCAGGTCCTCCGGGAGCGATGCTCCGGCGTTTTCCTCATCGAAGATCGCTTCAAATTCCGGACGGGTCAGCTTCTCTTTTTCTATCAGACGTGCCGCGCAGGTGTGCAGTACGTAGGTGTGTTCCTGTATGATCTTTCTTGCCCGTTCGTGGCATTCCTCGATGATTGCTTTCACTTCCTCGTCGATGGCCGCCGCAACGTCCTCGCTGTAGGTCTTGGTATGGCCCCAGTCACGTCCGATAAATACCTCATTGCTGTCGTCGTCATACGCCACAAGGCCCAGACGGCTGGACATTCCGTATTGTGTCACCATCGCCCGCGCGGTGGACGTCGCCTGTTTGATATCCTGGGAAGCACCTGTAGTGATGTCGTCAAAGATCAGCTCCTCCGCCACACGTCCGCCCAGGCAGACGGTAATGTACTGCAGCATTTTTCCTCTGGAATTAAACATCTCATCATTTTCCGGCTGCGGCATTGTGTAGCCGGCAGCGCCGGGGCCTGTCGGTATGATCGAGATGGTGTAGACCGCTTCCATCTCCGGCAGCACATGGAACAGGATTGCGTGTCCGGTCTCATGGTAGGCGGTAATCCGCTTTTCTTTCTCAGAGATCACCCGGCTCTTTTTCTCCGTACCGATGCCGACTTTGATAAACGCCTGGCGGATATCTTTCTGCATAATGTAGTTTCTGCTGTCCTTGGCTGCTATGATCGCGGATTCATTCAGAAGGTTTTCCAGCTGTGCCCCGGTGAAACCGGCCGTCGTCTGGGCGATCTGTTTCAGATCCACATCCTCTCCAAGAGGTTTGTTTTTTGCATGAACGTAGAGAATTTCCTCCCGTCCCTTTACATCCGGCGGGCCGACCACTACACGGCGGTCAAAACGCCCCGGACGGAGGATTGCCGGATCCAGGATGTCCACACGGTTTGTCGCCGCCATGACAATGATTCCCTCGTTAACTCCGAATCCGTCCATCTCTACCAAGAGCTGATTCAGCGTCTGCTCTCTTTCATCATGTCCGCCGCCCATCCCGGTTCCTCTGCGGCGTGCGACAGCATCGATCTCGTCGATAAAAATGATACACGGCGCATGCGCCTTTCCTTTTTCAAACAGATCCCGCACACGGGAAGCTCCAACGCCGACAAACATCTCCACAAAATCAGAACCGGAGATGCTGAAGAACGGTACGCCCGCTTCTCCGGCAACCGCCTTCGCCAGAAGGGTTTTTCCGGTTCCCGGAGGTCCTACCAGAAGCACGCCTTTCGGGATGCGGGCGCCCACGCGGGTATATTTCTCCGGCGCCTTCAGGAAATCCACAACTTCCACCAGATCTTCTTTCTCTTCTTCCAGACCGGCCACATCTCGGAACAGAATCTTTTTGTCCCCATCCGTGGAAAGATGCGCATTGCTTTTTCCAAAGTTCATCATCCTGTTATTGCCGCCGCCTCCGCCGCCCGCGAGAGATCGGGTCATCAGCGAAAATCCGACCAGCAGTACAAGTCCGATCAGAAGCGCCGGCATGACATAACGGATAAAAATATTTTCCTGCTCTACCGGCTGTACCGTATAATCAATATCATTCTGCTCCAACAGTTCCGTCACCTGATTGACGTCCGTCACGTTGACATACGAAGTATTTCCATTCGTATCATACAGGGACAGCCGTCCTGTAGGAACTTCCCGGTTCTGGTACACGCTCACCGAAGAAATCTCGCCATTGTCCACCATTTTCTGGAACGTCTGGTAACTCAGTGTGTTCTGCTGGTCCATACTGTTCAGCATATAAAACAGCAGAATTACAATCAAAATCACCGGTATAAAAAAGAATCCGGCTCCATTACGCTGTCTTTCCAACTTTTCTTCTCTCCTGTGTTATTTTAGTATCGTTCAGACAAGCCTGTATATTTCCACAGACCGAAAACATTATGATGTTGGGGGCAAAAGGTATTTTGCCCCCAAGGATGCTACGGATTGCTCCGCACTTCGTGCTCCCGCAATCCTGAAAACACCTCAAATCCGCTCATTTTTCTTCGAAAAATGGCTGCTTTTCGGTGTTTTACGCTCCACAAAGTCATAAATTTTCATGCAAGCATAAAATTTATGACTTTGTGGAGCTTGTCTCGTATTATTCAAACTCCACTACGCCGATATACGGAAGATTTCTGTATTTCTGCGCATAATCCAGACCGTAGCCGACCACGAATTCATCCGGAATATTGAAACAGGTGTAATCCACCTTCACATCCTTGACTCTGCGCTCCGGTTTATCCAGCAGCGTACAGAGACGCAGGGATCTGGGATTGCGCTTTTGCAGAATATCCATCAGATAATAGAGTGTCCGTCCGGAGTCGATAATATCCTCAACAATCAGCACATCTTTTCCTTCCAGCGGCTGATCCAGATCCTTGACAATCCGGACAACTCCACTGGAACTTGTCTCATCCCCGTAGCTGGACACAGACATAAAGTCCAGACTTACCGGTACCCGTATCCTTTTAGCCAGCTCACACATAAAGAAGACGCCGCCTTTCAGGACACAGATCAAATGTACCTCTTTTCCTTCATAGTCTCTGCTGATCTGCTCTCCGATCTCCTGGATCCGTTTGTCCACCTCTTCTTCACTGAGCAGAACACGTATTTTTTCACTCATTTGTATATCCTCCTGAAATCTCTAACTGTATCATGTTCTTTGTTTCTTCATTCACCCGGTACTTCTCGCTGACCCGATAGCCGACAACCCAGACGATCTCCTGACCGTCGGCGACAAGCAGGACAGAATCCCTCTGCTCTCTCGGTATCTTCACATCGATCATAAAATCCTTCAGCTTTTTTCTGCTTCCGTCTTTCCGTACTGTGAGATAATCGCCGCTTTTACGCGTGCGCAGCACAAGACCAGCCTTTATTTTATCATAGTTAAAACATTTCGTATACTTATTTTCGGAAATTCTTTCGAATTTTGCACCGTGTTTTTGCGGAAAAGACGCCCGGATCTGAAACTCTCTCCAGAAAAAAACACCTTCGCCGGAAACCGCAGTACAGTCCCCGCAGCCTGCGGTTTCCGGGTTTCCGGATGGCACGATAACGTCCGCTTCCGATCGCTGAAATGCGATTCCGCGATATCGCCGGATGGCCTGTACTCCATAGGGAAGGCAGACATATTTTCCCACCTGTTTTTCCCAGAGACTCAGAACACTCTCCAGATGTTCCCGTCCCAGATCCTTTCTCTTACCCGCCAGCAGTTCCAGACACTCTCTCACCAGATACCGCTGCAGGATCGCCGGTTCCTGTCTCACCGGTTCCGCCAGTTCCAGTCCCTGTTCGCCTTGAACGCAATATTGTTCCAAAAGCCTCCGGGTCTCAGAGACGAAATACTCCTCCGCCTCTATCAGATCCAGCGACGTCTGCGCCATATGTTCCACGGTTTTCGGGTTGACCTCCCGTTCCAGATAGGGGATCACATGGTGGCGGATTCCGTTTCTCGTATAACCGTCGGAACCATTGGTGCTGTCCTCGCACCATCGCAGATCCCGCCGTGTCAGTTCCTCCTCGATCTCACGCCGCTCCAGGCAGAGCAGCGGTCGGACCATACGCCCCCGCACCGGCCGCAGAGCCGCAAGTCCCGACAGAGACGTTCCTCTGGCAAGATGATGGATCATCGTCTCGGCGAGATCGTTGCGGTGATGAGCCAGCGCCAGTTTCGTTCCTCCGCAGGCATCTGCACATTCCTCAAACACACGCCGCCGCTCCAGCCTCCCTGCCTCCTCGAGACTTAAATGCTTTTTTCTGGCGACGGCCTCCACCGGGCAGGAATACAGAGAAAACGGAATCCCGCGGACGGAACAGAAATGTTCCGCGAACGCCGCGTCCCTGTCCGCTTCCTCCCGCCGAAGATTGTGATGGACATGAACGGCCCGTACCGAAAAGCCGCCGTCTTTCGCAAGTTCCCACAAAAGCTCCGTCAGCAGCACAGAGTCCGCTCCCCCGGAAAACCCGATCAGAACCACGTCCCCCGGACGTATCATATCATACCGCCGGATAAACTCCGCCACTTTTCCGGTCACCGCGGAGATTTCTCCTTTGTCATATCTGTTCAAGAATCCTACCCTTTCCTCTCTTCCCGTGACAATACGGCGGATGCCTATTTTCTCCAGATCCGTGCAGTCAGTACGGTCATATCATCCTTTGCCTGATAACCTCCGAGCCTGAGCACATGCTCCAGCAGCTCGCGGGCAAATTCCTTCGGCTCCTGGGCGGAGATTTCCAGGATCAGCTCCTTCATCACTTCCTCCTCCCGGCCGAACTCCAGTGCATCCAGCACTCCATCCGTCACCATGATCAGATAATCACCATCATACAACTTTCTTGATGCCGTGTCAAAGTCTAATTGCTGCAACAACCCGGCAGCCAGACTGGTGGATACGATACTCTCCACCCAGGTGTCCCGGCGGATAAACGTGGCCGCAGCCCCGGCCTTCAGAAAACTGCAAACGCCGCTGTAAAGATCAATGGAACAGATATCTACCGTGGAGAACATCCCATCGCCCCGCTGGAGCACCAAAGCGGAATTGATCATTCTGGCCGCTGTCTCCCTGGAAAAACCGGAGCGCAAAAACTGTTCAAACAGTTCCACAACCGTCTCGCTCTCCTGGCTGGCCGCCAACCCGGAGCCCATCCCATCGGAAAGACACAGCACAAACCGGCCGTCCTCACAGAGACAGCCGTAATTGTCGCCGGAAATACTCTCGTCCTCTTTCGTTACGCGCGCCGCTCCGTGGAGCACCTGAAATCCGGTATCCTCGATGAACAGCACCGTCTGCATTTCCTGACTCAACACCGCCGCCCCATCCCGCACCGCGACCATTTTTGCGTCGCAAAGTTCCGACAACAGCTCCGCGACCCGGTGGAGTGTCATCTGACAGCCTTTTTTTGCACGCATGGTCATATAGATCTGCAAATGCTCCTGGGGTTTTTCCTGCAGCCATATTTTCTGGACAAGGACTCCGCTCCTGCGCAGCTTTTTCTCCACCTTCTCTTCCATCTCTTCCGGGACGCTGTTCAGGCTGTAGATATCCTGAGCCGTGCGGTTCATGATCCGGGCCACCTCGTTCAGCTGTTCCGCCACTGCCAGACGATTTTCGATCAACTTATTGTTCCAGATCAGAGTCTGACGCATTTTCGCATATTCCGTATACAAGAGTTCCAGGAACCGTGCCCCGCTCAGACAGTGGGAAATCCAGTCGCCTTTTACCTGATTCTGCCGTTCTTCATCGCCCTGCGCAAAAGCCTCCAGGATCTCCAGACACTGCTGGGTCGTCAGATGGCCGTACTGTTCCCAGCACCAGGATACCTTCGGACAGCGCACACACAACTGTTCTCTCTGGTGTTCCAGCATCCTATCCACCTGGTCTCTGGTCAGATGCTCTTTTTTCCTCGGCATACGGTAGAAAGTGTCCGCCAGAGACTGAAAGGAATCCGCATACCGCTCCATCCGCACTTTCTGCGGGTGATTATCGTACACCGCCACTTCCCGTCTGCTTTTTCTGGCTTCTAAGACAGTTTTTGCCATGTCCCTGACGATCAGCACAAAGCCGATGATGAACATGGCAACTACCCATTCCGGCATTTCGACAACTCCCCTTTCCCACAATCTTTCTCAAGGGAGTATTATAGCCGTTTTCTCTATGAAACTATGTCGAAAGAAAGTCAGATCCTCAAAAAAATTTTCGCCAAAATCTGTGGCGTCTACTCTTCCCGGAACAGAATCTCATTTTCCTTCAGGAGTCCCAGCTTTTCTCTCGCGATCTTTTCTATGTATTCGTCACTCTGCATATACTGCTCCAGTTCCTGGATCTCTTCTGTCCTGTCCGTCTCATCCTGAAGCTGCTGCTCCAGCGCGCTCTCCTGCTGGCTGTTCTGCAGGATCTCCTGCCGAAGTTCATTTCCACGGACCCCCGCTGCGATTCCGACTCCTGCCACGATCAGGCTCATCAGGAGCACTGCCCTCTTTTCCCGTCCCCGCATTCTCCTTCCCAATCCCTGAGACTGTTTCTTTTTGTTTTTTTTGCTCATACTTTTCCCCTTTTTGGAAACCCCTCGCCTGACGCCGCTTTTCTCCTGCGTGTCCGGTTCGTCTGTCCGCTCCGTTTCTTTTCTTTCCGCGGCTCTTTTCCATCCCTTCTGCTCTTTGCTTTCCGTCCTCCTTGATCTTCTTTTCTTTTCCGGAAGATCGGACGCAAAGGACGATATAATTTTATTCTACATTTCTGCAGTTTAAATTTCAACCTTTTTCCCGATTTTTTCAGGGCTTTTCGCGGCAGATCCAGTACTTTTCCGACCATCCTCAGCACTTTCGTCCCAAAACCGACATAAAACGGACTGAGCGAATATTTCCAGGCCAAACCTCCCAGCAGCATCCCGGCAAAGAGATAGCCCCTGAGACTCCCGCTGCTGACGGTATAAAAATAGCGGAAGGTATACAATGCCGCAAAGATCCAGAACAGGAGATCCCGAAGATCCACCGCCATCCGCCCGCTCTTTCTCGCCAGACGCCAGATCGTCAGTCCGTCATAGATCCAGAGAAGTACCGCTCCATGAAAAAACGCCCTGGCAAACGCGTTCAGTTCATGGCTCATATACTGGCTCATCTCAGCGGAACAGCCGCGCCAGAAGCGCCTGGTCCTTCTGTTTTTTTCGTCCGGAATCGGAATAGACCAGGCTGTCGATATGCCCCTCCACATCGACCTCTCCCTCCTCCAGACAAAGCCTGCTCACATGCAGTTCCTTTCCTCGGATCGTCAGCATTCCTGCTGTGGTCGCCAGCAAAATTTCATGTTCATCGAAGCTGTACACATCGGACACTCCCGTCATCTTTCCCTGCCCCCGATCCAGAAATCTCAGTTCATGGGGCTTTGCCGCTCCCGATTCCATACAAAAAAGCCCTCCCTATAATGGTCTGTTATCCATTATATGAAAGGGCCTGTGCTTTTATGTCAGATAACGGTACAACTCCTGTGCTTCTTCTTTCTTTACGGTCTCCTGCACATTGAGTACCTCTACCCTGACAGCCTTGCTGCCAAACTGAATTTCCAGAACATCTCCTGCTTTTACCTGGGCCGACGCTTTCGCGGGGCGTTCGTTGATCAGTACACGTCCTGCATCACACGCCTCGTTTGCTACGGTACGGCGTTTGATCAGCCTGGAAACTTTTAAAAATTTATCTAATCTCATAGACGTCCAATCAGTTCATCATATCCTTTAAAGCTTTTCCTGCTTTGAATTTCGGAGTCTTGGAAGCTTTGATCTGCATGGTCTCGCCGGTCTGCGGATTTCTTCCTTCTCTTGCCGCTCTCTCGGAAACCTCAAAGGTACCAAAGCCTACCAGCTGAACTTTCTCACCTTTCTTTAATTCTTCCGCTACAACATCAATAAATGCCTTTAATGCTGCCTCTACATCTTTCTTGGATAAATTGGTCTGCTCAGCCATAGCTGCAACTAATTCTGTTTTGTTCATGAGTATGATCCTCCTGTGTTTTCTTTCTTGCGATTGTTTTTCAGTCCATGTCTCTTCTCATTCCAAAGAGCAAAATCCACGGCTTGTCCGGTCGGCTCATCCTGCACAGTTTTGCCAGGCGTCTGCCTTGTACAATAGTATTGACATCTGAACTGCACTTATACCGACAGACACCGTAAATGTGGTGTTTTCTGACAGAATAACTCTCTCCATATATATATACCTTATGCACCTGTTTGTCAAGAAAAATGAGAAATTGTCACGACATTTCGTGTAACAGTTCGACCTGCTCAACCGTTATGATTTTTGATAAACCGTTATGATTTTTCTCTGGCTCTCTGCGCCAGTTTTATCTCCAGTGTATCTTTCAGGGACTGTTCGCTGTTGACTCCGGACAGGCGCAGGAGATTGCAGACTTCATAGAGAAGTTCGCCGCCGGCTTCCGCAGACAAAGAGCCGCCGGTTTCCTCCCCGGCATGTTCCAGCAGTTCCACAGCTCTCCGGACAGACGTCCGGAAGTCCGCGCCGGTTCCGTCATATTTCTGGAGCTTTTTCTGCACCTTCTGGGTCCTCAGAAGCGCCGGAAAACAATGGGGAATATGCTCCATCTCCTCCTGCGGCGTCTCCGGGGCCTTTTCCTCTTTTTTCAGCGCATCCCAGTCTTTTTTCTGTCTCCTGCCCTCCGCATCCGGAAACACATGAGGATGGCGGTGGATCATTTTTCTGCTGATCCCCTCTTCCACATCGGCAAGCGTAAAGGTCTCTTCCTGCCGTCCGATCTCGCTGTGGAGCATCACCTGGAACAGCAGATCCCCCAGTTCTTCCACAAGGGCAGCCGTCCCTTCTCCCTTTTCCAGCGTGGACACAGCGTCCACCGTCTCATAGGCTTCCTCGATCAGAAACGGTTTCAGGGTGCTGTGGGTCTGCGCACGGTCCCAGGGACAGCCGTCCTCCGCCCGCAGCGCTTTTACAACATCATACAATTCGCTGAATTTTTCCATTGCCTGCCGTTTCTGTTCTTCTTCTCTTCTCTCGTTCATTCTGCTGATCCCTTTACCGCCGCAGGGCGGACAGCAAACACTGTCCGCCCTGCGCATGATATGTTTCTTTCTTCAAAAATCTTCTTTACAGCATTTTGTTGATCATATCCAGAACTTCCTGTCCGAGTTTTTCAGATTTTGCATCTGCATCCTCCAGGGAGGTTCCTTTCACGCCATAATAGAATTTCACCTTCGGCTCTGTTCCGGACGGACGAACACACAGCCATGCATCGTCGGTCATATCGAAATACAGAACGTTGGACTTTGGAAGTCCTGTCGGTTTCACCTCTTTGGTCTCCAGATCGGTGATGGTGTCTTCCTTGTAATCACGGAAGGAGGTTACCTTGTAATCGCCAACCTGTGTCGGCGGATTCTTTCGCAGGGTATCCATAATCTCCTGGATCTTTGCCAGCCCTTCGATTCCCTTCAGCGTGATGGATTTGATACTGTCTTTGTAATAGCCGTAACGCTCATACATTTCAATCATCGCATCCCACAGAGTCATGTTTTTCGTCTTGTAGTATGCTGCGCACTCACACAGAGCCATCGTTGCAACGATCGCGTCTTTGTCTCTCGCATGGGTTCCGATCAGACAGCCGTAGCTCTCCTCGAATCCGAACAGATACGTACCTTTTCCGCTTGTCTCAAATCCAAGGATCTGCTGTCCGATGAATTTGAATCCGGTCAGCACTTCGATCAGGCGAACACCGTAATATTTTGCAATCGCATCCGCCATGTTCGTCGTAACGATCGTCTTGATCAGCGCGCCGTCCTCCGGCAGTCCCTGCAGTTCTTTTTTCTGTCCGATCTCATAATCTGCCAGCAGGCATCCGGACATATTTCCGGTCAGGGAGTGATACTCGCCGGTCTTGGAATCTTTTACATAGACGCCGAGACGGTCGGCATCCGGATCTGTCGCAAGTACCAGATCGGCATCCATCTCTTTTGCCAGCTTCAGGCCCAGCGCAAACGCTTCCGGCGCCTCCGGGTTCGGATAGCTGACCGTCGGGAAATCACCGTCCGGAAGTTCCTGTTCCGGAACTACATAGACATTCTCAAATCCCAGTTCTTTCAGCACACGGCGCGCCGGGATGTTTCCGGTTCCGTGCAGCGGAGTATAAACAATTTTCAGTTCTTTCGCCATCGCCTGGATGGAATCCATATGGAGCACCTGGCTCTTCAGTTCCTCGATATAGGAATCGTCGATTGCCTGTCCGATCACTTCATAAAGACCTGCTTTGACCGCGTCCTCCTTGGACATGGTCTTCGTTGTGCTGTAATCGGTGATCGCCTTTACCTCCGCCATAATGCCTGTGTCATGCGGCGGGGTGATCTGCGCGCCGTCTTCCCAGTATACCTTATATCCGTTGTACTCCGGCGGATTGTGGCTGGCGGTAATATTGATTCCGGCAATGCAGCCCAGCTTTCTTACCGCATAGGACAGTTCCGGCGTCGGACGTAAGGATTCAAAGATATATGCCTTGATTCCGTTGGCTGCCAGACAAAGAGCCGCTTCATTGGCAAATTCCGGAGACATATGGCGGGAATCGTAAGCGATCGCAACGCCTTTGCTCTGTCCGTTCACAGAAGCGATGTAGTTTGCCAGACCCTGAGTCGCTTTGCGCACTACATAAATATTCATGCGATTGGTTCCCGCACCGATCACACCGCGCAGACCTGCAGTTCCAAACTCGAGTTCTGTGTAAAAGCGCTCTTTTATCTCATTCTCATCGTCTGCAATTGCGCGCAGTTCCGCTTTGGTATCCTCATCGAAATAAGGATCGTTCAACCATGATTCGTAGATCTCCTTGTAATCCATTTCGTACCTCCAATGATTTCCTGAATACTTTCAGTTTTTCCTTCGAGCAACGGTTTCGCGCTTTTCCGTCGAATGGTCACTCTTTAAGTTACATTCTACCAAAATTTCATTCAGAAATCCATATTATTTATAAAATTTAGCCAGTTTTTCTTCTGGGATTTGATCTGTTCCAGTTTCTCGATGTTTTTCTGGGACATCCACGTTTTTTTCCCTCCGTAATAGTGGTTTGCCAGTTTCCAGTACTTCCACGGATAGGACAGGCGGATGCGGAGATTCTGCAGTTCCGTTTTCTGAAGCGGCTGTTCCTTTTCATAGGCGGACAGGATCTCCGCTCCGGTCTGCAGATCCCAGTTATGCTTTTCCAGGATCTTCCGCATAAACTGATAAAGATCCGCCGTCTGCAGATCAAAACTCCATTTGTCAAAGTGGATCACCGTGTCCTGTCCGCCCCCGCAGAAAAGGATGTTGTGCTGATTAAATTCTCCATGACAGATGCAGCCCTTCTGTCTCGCCTCTTCCCGAAGCCGCTCATAACCGGAATCTTTCAGTTCCTCCACGGCCGCTTCCCCCTGTTCCAGGAATTCATCCGCACTGTCCAGGAGCAGTTTTTCAAAGGGATTTTTCTTCTGTTTTCCGGACAGATACCTCCGGATTTTCCGGATCTCGGCATTGTGACGGGTACACTCGCTGATCAATGATTCCTTCTCGTATTCTTTCCGGAGCGGCAGACGCGCTGCCTTATGTAGACGCGCCATCGCGGATGCGGCTCTTCGAATTTCCGGGATACTGCGCGTATCACATTCCTTTCCGGGATACCACTCCCTGACCACATAGAGCTGACCGTCCTCACCCTGGGAAACCAGCTCACCCGCTTCGTTGCGCAATGGACAGTCGGTCTGCACCGCGCCGGAGCGGATGATCTGTTCCTGAAGCTGCCACTGGAGTTCCAGCTTATTCCTGGCCCCTCCGAATTCCTGGATGCTTTTCCACCCTGTCTCTGTCTCACAGAGCATGGCGCCGCGGCCGCGGCAGGTAGTCCTGGCGGTCAAGCCATATTGACTTAATACTCCTACTCCGTTATCGTACAAGGATAGCTCCCCCTTTGCATTTTCGTCTTACTATAAGTATGCGCGGGCGCAGAAAAAAATGTTAAGGGGGACGAAAGCGGGAGAGACGGGCGCCGGAAGCGCGGCGGCGGACGGCAGGCGAAGAGCCGGCAGCGGAGTCCGTAGCTGCGGAGCAGACAGACAGGCGGCGGACGGCACGTATGTGAGCGCGGCGGGCGGCTGTGTATGCAGGGAAACTCTAAGCGTGCAGAAGGCTCTCCGGCCGGGTACCGGAACAATTCACCGTGAACGCCGGATGCGTTCGCGGTTCAGTGTTCCTCAGGCTCAGTGCTTGTAGCACTTCGCCTGTCCCGGCCGGAGAGCCTTCTGCGCGCCAAGAGTTTCCAACTGCATCCCCAGATGCCCGCCGCGCTCACATACGTGCCGTCCGCCGCCTGTCCGTCTGCTCCGCAGCCACGGACTCCGCCGCCGGCTCTTCGTCTGCCTGCGCCGCCGCGCTTCCGGCGCCCGCCTCTCCCGCTTTCTGGTGGTTGGCAGCGGATGGAAAAGAGCGGTTGTGTCCAGGTAAAAAATATAATCCCGAATCTTCACCATATGATGAAAATTTCAGGATTATATCTCTTGTAAAACCTGCAACCGTTCAGCAGGCTGAACAGTTGCCTGTCTTTTTTATAATCTTATGTTTCCTTTGTATATCTGTTACCTACTCGCCTTTCGTCTCCGAACGATTTTCAAAAAAAACAAAGACTCCACTACCGTAATCACAGCGGAAATCGTCACATATATTCCTATATACACAAGATATGTTCCGCCGCCGGAACTGGTTACTTCAGCAATTCTTCCGTCTGAAATTTCAACATTGTACCGATCATATGTCCACCCCAATTCATAGGACTCTGTTCCACTGTCCTCAACGGTAATATCATTCCATAAAGCTAACCGCTGTGTCGCCCAATGCTTATGAAAATACAGTAAATGGAGTTCGTCATTCTGATTTACCAGATAGATTTTCGCCCCTTCTCCTCCGGACACCTGGTCAACCACCAACGCATCTGAATATGAAGCATCCGAATCTGTCAGGTCAAATTCAGATAGAGACGAATTTCCCAACTCAAAAGTTCCTTTCGGTGCAGAAATAGAGTGTAGCAGAAAACCATCAACCAGCAATGCCAGAACAAACGTGATACCAAACGTCAGAAGAACATTTATCACAAAAGCTGACTGGTTTTTTTTTATCGGAGAATGAACTCTTTGTTCTGTCATAAAAACACCCCCTTGCTTACATGCCTTCCACCTAAAACCTGGTTTGCTAATTGTTTAATACCCATCATGTCAATGGGAATTGAAATTTTGAACTCTCCATTGGCCTATACCTCTCTTTCTGTGATATATATAGTATATCATAGGAAAAAAATACAACAACACAAAAAAGCAAATAAAATGTGATAAATTAAAAATAAATTTAAAATTTACTCACAATATTCCGAATTATTTTATTTATCGATTAAAATTATGGTCATTTATAACTTGTGGCTCTGCATCTTCTTTCTGATCGCGCGCATCAGGCAGGTCACGACGTAGTAGGTGGTTTCATAGTGCATGTACTGCAGCGTGTTTTCATCAAAAAGGATGGACAACTGTGCAGGAAATTCTTCGTCGGAGAGGTAAAGGCGCAGACGGACAGGATAGAAAGGGTATACGGGAATTTCGTAGCCGATGTCGCCGCAGGGGATTTCTTTTCCTCCCAGTTCCCGGCAGGCAGCCTGGTAGGCGGAAGGGTGTTGATCGAAATAAATGGCTTCACTGGCCACTGTGTTGTCTCCGAGTCCGTTGTTCTGTCCTACGCCGGGAAGGCTGTTGACCAGACACCAGCGGCCGCTGAGCGCCGCGTCGGGTCTTGAGTAGCAGAGAATGTCATAGATGGAAAGGGTTTCCGTGTAATCGGCAGGTTCTGTCTGTACGGTTTTTCCTTTTTCCGATACTGTAGCGCTCAGGCGTTCCACTTCCCCGGTCCGGCGGTTGATCCGGTATTCGCTCCCGACAAAGGGAAGATAAAGGAAGTCCAGATCGTATTTCAGCGAAAACCGGCGGATCATCGTCTCCTGATCGTATTTCAGAAATTCCGGACGGATTTTTTCTTTTGCATACTCGTAATTGTTTCTTGGTTCGGTCCTCTTTTCCGGTTTCATTTTCATCTCTCCTCCTGCATATCCGCAGATGCTTTTGTAAATTGCTGCTCTATGTCCTCATAGTCTGTCTCTGTCCCGCTGTATGTCGTTTTGCCGGATGAAGCATCGAGCACGGCCCGGGCAGACGAATTTAAGTCGTTGTCTTCATATGCTGTGTAGGTAACATATTTATGGATTTCTGTGCCGGGTACTGTTTCTCCGTCGACGGTGACGTATCGTATATAATCCACCTGACATTGATAGACGGAGATCCAGAATGTCTTCGAAAGCGGTATGCCCTGTGCATCTGCCGCCGGCATAGTGTCGTTCCACGGACGGATTTTTTCTTTTTTTATGGAAAAACGCATGTCTTCTCTCAGGTAAAGCGGATCCTCCCCGGCGGTCTGAGAAGAAATGATCTTTCCCGAATAACTTTCTCCGTGTAGTGACGTTAATTCTTCCAGCAGATCTTCTCTTGCAGACGCTGAAATTCTGTGCATGTCCAGATACAATCTCACGCCAAAACATAACAGCAAAAGAAAAAGAAGCAAAAGCGGAAGGATCCTTTTTCCTGTCGTTTTCTTTTTCACTGAACATTCCCCCTTCAAGAAAAAAACTCAAAACAATTCGTCCAGTAAAAGGTGGTATCTCAGTTTTTCCGGGTCCGGGCGGATGCCGAGGGTTTCGAACAGCATCCCGGGACGATAGCCCGGATAGGGGAAGCCGCCGTTGTATCTGCCCTCAAAATTGGCTTTCAGGCTCCGGTAACAGAGCGCCAGATCCTGCCACCGGTCCGCCTTTCCCGTCTTTCCAAGATCGATAAAGCCGCTGATCCTGTCTCCGTCCGCAAAAATATTGGGCATGCAGAAATCACCGTGGGAAAATACGGGATCTTCCTCCGGACGGTTGTCCTCCAGCCATCGGAGCAGTTCTTCCGGATCCGCAAAGCCGTTCTCCCCGAAGGTGTCTTCTTCCACATTGTCCAGATCCACAAGACCGTTCTCCACGTTGTATCTTGCCGCCTGCAGCCGGACATCCAGCGTGCTGTCACAGGGACAGTCTGTGATGTCTACTTTCCACAGCAGATTCAGTCCCTGGCAGACGATCCGCAGCAGGCGCTGCGGATCTGCCATATATGTTTCGTCACAGAGCATTTTCCCCTTCATCCTGGTCATCAGCGTATATGCCATGCCGTCCGAGATCTCGCAGGCGAGGATCTCAGGAACGGGAATCCTGCGGTCAAGCCACCTGCAGACCTTACATTCGTTCTCCGCCTCCGGCGACGGCCTCTGGATCTTCAGCACCAGGTCCTCCGCCATGAGCACACGAGAATCAGACATTCCGATATGATTTTCCTCAAAGCTCCGCCCTTCCATCAGCCGGCGGATCGTATTCGGTATCCGGGATTCCATTTCTGTATTCCTCCATTCTCCTCTGGCAGAAAGTCTTTGCATCCGTTCAGAGCCGGGCCAGATATCCCTTAGCAAATTTCTTCAGGATCTCCGGGTCGTTGCGGGAGGGTTCTTCCAGCACTTCATACAGCGCAGCTTTCAGAATCTCGCCGACCACCGGTCCCGGCTTCGCGCCCAGTTCGATCAGATCCTGCCCTTTCAGTTTCAGATCTTTCAGGTTGAGACACTGTTTTTCCTCCACAATCTTCCGGCTGACCTTCCGCACCTTTTCGATCCGCTCCAGTTTCTCTTTCCGGTGATAATCGCTCTGCGCCATCGCATCCGCATACTGTACGTCCATCAGACGGTCGAACAACTCCGGCGTGATGCGGCTCATAATGCGCCGCACGGCTTTTTCCTCCGCGTTCATTCTGCAGTCATGCCACTGGATCAGTACAGTTACTTTTCGGATCGTATCGTTGTCAAATTTCAATCTTCTCAAAATCTCTCTGGCAAGTTCCACCCCGGCACGGCCGTGTCCCTTGAAATGATCCACGCCGTCTTCGTCTGTGGTACGGCATTCAGGTTTCCCCATATCATGCAAAAGCATCGTCCAGCGCAGTACTTTGTCCGCCGGAACATAGCGCAGACTTGCCAGCGTATGTTCTCCCACATTATAGCAATGGTGGGGATTCTTCTGCGGCGTCTCCATCAGACTGTCAAACTCCGGCAGCACAACCGCCGTGATCCCCGTCTCCCAGGCAGTTTTCAGATCTTCCGGCCGGTCGGAGAGTAATAGTTTCGTCAATTCCACCGCGATCCGTTCCGCACTGATCTGTCTCAGGGTCGGAGCCAGTTTTTCCGCCGCCTGCCGTGTCTCTCCCTCAATCTGAAATCCAAGCTGCGCGCTGAATCTGACTGCCCGGAGGATCCTCAGGGCGTCCTCTCCGAAACGTTCCTCAGGATTTCCCACACAGCGGATCTTCTTTTTCTGAAGATCGTCCATTCCGCCGTACAGATCTACCAGTCCCGCCTGATCGTTGTAAGCCATCGCGTTGATCGTGAAATCTCTGCGTTTCAGATCCTCCTCAAGATTCCGTGTGAATTCCACATTCTTCGGATGCCGGGAATCCTCGTATTCGCCATCGATGCGATAAGTCGTCACCTCATGGGCATGGTTTCCCGCGAGCACAGTCACTGTCCCGTGCTTCAGTCCGGTATCCACCGTTTTCTGAAAAATCTTCTTCACTTCGAAAGGTGTCGCCGATGTCGTGATATCCCAGTCATCCGGAACACGCCCCAGAATACTGTCCCGGACACAGCCCCCTACCGCATAGGCTTCATACCCCCTCGCCTGCAGGCTGTCAATGACCATTTTTACACTGGCCGGAAGTTTTATCTTCAATTACTCTTCACTCCTTTGCTTTGGATCAGAATGTGAAACTGACACCTTCCGCGGATCCCCGCCTGCCGCTCCCGCCGGCAGGGACCGGGAGCAGTTCCCATCTGATCTGTTCTTATATATACACAGAGAAACAACAGCCTGTACGGAAATCTCCTCCTCGGACATTTCTCATACAGGCTGAAAATTTCCAGGTGCAAAATCCGTCTCCAAATTTCCCCGCGGACTTTTTCTGTTCACAGGCCGGACAGTGTCACAGGCTGATCTCCACGTTTCTTCCGGTGCTCTGATAGCGATAATAGCGGACACCGGCTGCATCCATCATTCGCTTGGAAGCGATCACCCCGTCCGTATCTGCATACTTGTCACACTCATAGATCACCGTCCGGATTCCCGACTGTATGATCGCCTTGGCACACTCATTGCATGGAAACAGTGTCACATAAATTTTGGCGCCTTCCAGACTTCCGCCGCGGTAATTCAGGATTGCATTCAGTTCGCTGTGGGTACTGTAAAGATACTTGCTCTTCAGCGGATCCTCCGCCTCCCTGGCCCACGGAAATTCGTCGTCGGAGCACCCGATGGGAAATCCGTTGTATCCCATGGAAAGGATCTTATTGTCCGAACTGACAATACAGGCGCCCACCTGCGTGTGCGGATCCTTGGAACGAAGACCGGAAAGCTTTGCCACTCCCATAAAATATTCGTCCCAGGTCAGATAATCCTGTCTCTTACCACTCATATTCTCCCTTCTTTCTCAGCATCATTTCGGCAACGGTTCCTCTGAATGAACAATCGCTCATTTTGTTCCGAAAATACGGTCGCCGGCATCCCCGAGTCCCGGCACAATGTAACCGTGATCATTCAACCGTTCATCCAGCGCGCCGATAAACATATCTACATCCGGATGTTCTTCCTGCATTTTCCTGACGCCCTCCGGCGCAGCGATAATGCACATAAAATGAATTTTCTTCGCACCTTTCTGTTTCAGCATCGTGATCGCCGCCGTCGCAGAACCGCCGGTCGCCAGCATCGGATCTGTCACGAATACTTCACGTCTCGCGATGTCCGACGGGAGTTTGCAGTAATACTCTACCGGCTCCAATGTCTCCGGATCACGATACAGGCCGATATGTCCGACCTTGGCTGCCGGGATCATCGCCAGCATACCTTCCACCATTCCGAGTCCGGCGCGCAGGATCGGTACGACCGCCATTTTTTTTCCGGCAAGCTGCCGCGCTGTCATTTTGCTGATTGGCGTCTCGATCTCTATCGGTTCCAGCGGCAGATCTCTGGTAGCCTCATAGCACATCAGCATCGCCACCTCGCTGATCATCTCCCGGAATTCCTTGGAACTGGTGTCTTTTTTACGGATAATTCCAATTTTATGTTGGATCAGCGGATGATCCATTATCACTATTTTTGCCATCTTTGCCTCCTCCTGACGCATTTACTGCGTATTTGGAAGTTTACTCCCAAACGTTCCTCCTTACTGACGCACCTGCTGCGTCTCCGAGGCAGGTCCGAAAGTTTATTTTCAAACGTTTTCTCCTCTGTATTCCTTCTCCTTGTACTGCCCCACACGGTCGCAGGACATCAAACAGTTTTTTACTCCTCCGGGTGCTCGATCAGACGGATCCGTCTCGCATGGCGTTCCTCGCCGGAAAACGGTGTGTTCAGGAACGTATCCACGATCTTTACCGCAAGTCCCGGGCCTACTACACGCCCGCCCATCGCAAGGATGTTCGCGTCATTATGCAGGCGGGTCGCCTCCGCGCTGAAGCAGTCGCTGCAAAGCGCCGCCCTGATCCCCGGCATTTTGTTTGCCGTAATGGAAATGCCGATACCCGTTCCACAGATCAGGATTCCTTTCTCACAGCTGCCATCGAGCACTGCATTTCCCACTTTTCTCGCATAAATCGGATAATCCACTGCCTCCGTACTGTAGCACCCAAAGTCTTTATACTCCAATCCCTTGCCGTCCAGGTATGCCTTGACCTCCTGCATCAGTTCATATCCGCCGTGATCACATCCAAGCGCTATCATCGTCTCAATTCCTCCTCGTTCAGTTTTTCCACGATGCCGGAGATCATATTCTCCAGCATTTCATAACATTTTCCATAAGATGTCAAAGGGCCGCCAAACACAGGTTCCACTTCTCTGTCCATCTGAAGAAATTCCGAGATGGTATAGACATCTTCCGCCTCGGGATATTCCTCCCGGATTTTTTCTCTCTGCTCTTCTTCCATCGTCAGGATCAGCGTATCCTCCCCGATGTCCCGGGAAGAAAGCGCTGCAGACGCATGATCCTTCGCAGAGTATCCGTTACTGATCAGTACCGCCTCTGCTTTTTGATTGATGGGCTGGGAAAACAGCACCACAAGGCCCCGGGAATCGATCTCAATCGGACGAAACAGGGGTTTCGTCTTCATAATCACCTTTGCCATCGGCGCCCGGGAGGTGTCGTCCGCATCCACAAAAATCAGCTTTTTATACCGTTTCACACTACTTACCTCTATACTTTCAGCCGCTTATGTCCTGCCGCCTTCAGCAGTCTGTTCATGATCGCCTGTCCCATCTTCGGGGTGTCGAACGCTTCCGAATAAATGACTTCCACATGATCATCGTCAAATTCTCTCAGGATCCCATACAGATGCCGCGCGATGGACGCTTCGTCCGAACGCGCGCCAATGCTCTTGACGTCTCCGCCGGAATATTCCGTCCTGGTCTCGTCCGTACAAATGATCCCGACACGGATCCCCTGGGCCATCTGCTGACCGGCCAGTTCCCGGATTTTCGAAACCACCTCTTTTTCCGGTCCCTCAACGATGGTCAGGTCCGCCTTCGGCGCATAATGTCTGTAGCGCATTCCAGGCGCTTTCGGACGCGTATTCGGCTGCTCCGCCAGGATCCCGGGATCCATCTTTACAGTCCCCAGGATCTTTTCCAGCATCTCCTGGTTCAGATATCCCGGGCGAAGGATCATCGGCGTACCCTCGGTAAAATCCACGATCGTTGATTCCAGTCCAATGTCGACCATGCCGCCGTCCAGGATACAGTCGATCTTATCTCCCAGATCTTCGATCACGTGGGCTGCGGTTGTCGGACTTGGCCTTCCGGAAGTGTTGGCGCTTGGAGCAGCCACAAAACCTCCTGCCGCGAGAATCAACGCCTGTGCGATCTTATTGCTCGGAAACCTTACGGCCACGGTGTCCAGTCCGCCGGTCGTCTCATAGGGCACTGCCTCCGTCTTCTCCAGGATCATCGTCAACGGACCGGGCCAGCAGGCTTCGGCCAGTTTCCGGGCATTTTCCGGAATGTTCCGGGCTACCGTCTCCAGATCCTCCATACGCGCAATATGCACGATCAGCGGATTATCGCTCGGTCTGCCTTTCGCCGCATAGATTTTTTTCGAGGCCGCAGCGTCCAGCGCATTTCCCCCCAGACCGTATACCGTCTCCGTAGGAAACGCCGCCAGTCCGCCGCTTTTCAGGACCTCGCCGGCCTTCTGTATCGCATCCTCGTCCGGATGTTCTTCTGTCATTCTGGCAACCCATGCCTTCATCTTGTTCACTTCCTGTTCCTTTCCATGTTCTTTTCTGATTATACCATCGACGGGGAAAAATGGGAACCTCTTTTTGCTCCGCCCGGAAAATCCGGGTAACAGTTCAGTCAGCTGAACTGTTACGGCATCCAGCCATTGAAAATCGCTTCGCGATGGGCTGGATGCCCACAGGCACTATGCTTTCACACGGTCTGCGCAGTAAATGCGCAGACCTGACTGAACTGTAACAAATCCGGAGGGACTGCAGATCAGCCGCCTGAACGGCGACAGTCACCGGACGCACCGCCGCAAAAGGCCCTCCGGTCCGCACACCGGAGAGCCTTTGCCCTTTCACAGTTTCCCTGTCGTTATTCCCCTTGTTGGAGCACAACCGTCCCCTGTCTCTGCAGTTTCAACGTCATTTACTGCGGAACTTTTTCCATGATCTCGTTTTTCAGCGTACCGATCAATTCAAGGATCTTCTCTTCCGCCTGATCTTTGTCCGCCATGAATTTATAGCGTTTGTCACGGGTCACGATTTCCACCTGGTTTTCCTTCATATTTCTCGGACTGACTACGACCCTTACCGGAACACCCAGAAGATCCGCGTCAGAGAACATGGCGCCGGGGCGAACGTCCCTGTCGTCGTAAATGACTTCCACCTGTTTTCTCTGAAGACTCTTGTACAGATTGTCCGCATATTCCTTACACTCCGCATCGTCCACACGCAGACAGCAGATGTGTACCTCCCACGGAGCGATGGAGATCGGCCAGATCGGACCGTACTCGTCATGATGAGCCTCGCATACAGAAGCTGCGAGACGACCGATACCGATACCGTAGCATCCCATGATCGGGTACTGTTCCTCATTATTATTATCGATATATTTCATTCCCATGCTCTTGGTGTACTTGGTGCCCAGCTGGAAGATATTTCCCACCTCAATGCCGCGGTGTACTTTGATCATCGGCTTTCCGCATTTCGGACAGATCCCGCCGTCCCGGATCTTGGTAAAGTCATGGAACTCCGGCTCCTGTCCCAGATCGCGGGCCAGATTCAGGCCGATATAATGGTAGTCTCTTTCATTTGCCCCGCAGGACATATATTCGATTCCTTTCAGCGACTGGTCATACAGAACCGTCACGTCCGGATTCAGCTGATACGGCCCGATAAATCCTGCCACAAGAACACTGTCGTCCTCAATGTTTGCCGGATGGATCCCGCCGCCGATAAAATTGGTGATCTTTGTCTCATTCGCCTCCATATCGCCGCGCATAAACACAACGACAAAGCTATCGTCGCTGTTCTTCTGATAAACGACCGCTTTGCAGGTGTTCTCGATCGGAAGTTTCAGCGCTTTCGTCACGTCGTCGATGGTGCTGAGATCCGGTGTGTAAACTTTCTCCAGTTCCGCTGCCTTTCTGGTATTTCCGGAATTGTCCACCAGATTGTCCGCAGCTTCCATATTTGCCTTGTAATCGCACTCCTCACAGATTGCGATGGAATCCTCTCCGATCGGGGTCAGAAGCATGTACTCATGGGAAATGCTTCCGCCCATCATACCGGAATCAGACTTGACCGCAACGACTTCCGGAACGCCGGCTCTCGCAAAGATACGGAGATATGCGTCGTAGCAGATCTCATAATACCGCTCCAGATCCTCCTGGGAAGTGTGGAACGAATAGGCATCCTTCATCGTGAACTCACGCACACGGATCAGACCGGCCCTCGGTCTCGCCTCATCCCGGAATTTGGTCTGGATCTGATAGATCATAAAAGGATATTTGCTGTAAGAATTCGCATATTCTCTCACCAGCTGCACCGACGCCTCCTCGTGGGTCATTCCGAGGATCATGCTGCTGTTGTTCCGGTCGCGGAAACGCACCAGCTCCGGTCCCACGCTCTGGAATCTTCCGGATTCCTCCCACAGAGAACCGGGCAGGACCACCGGGAACATAACCTCCTGTCCGTCGATTGCATCCATCTCCTCGCGGATGATCCGCTCGATCTTCGAAGTCACTCTCTTGCCCGGGGTGAACAGGGAATAAATACCGTTTGCCACATACTTGATATATCCGCCTTTGATCATCAGCGCATGGCTGTCGACCACACAGTCTGCAGGCTTTTCCTTAAATCTCTCGCCAACTAATTTTGAAACCTTCATCACTTTCATCCTCTTCTGATTTTTTTGCAGACATCCGCCGCAGCATTTCCCGGACAGCGCCCGTTTTCTGCCCCGGCAGTTTTCTGACATGTATGGTTTATTATAAACCTGACCGCTTCTTTATGTAAATACTTTCTTTTATTTTACTTCAAAATCGAAAAGTGATCCCGTCCGCTGAGTACCGGCGGGAAGCCCATGACGGGCAGCAGCCTGATGTACAGGGATAAATTCGTAACCGTTCGATCAGCCGAACATCATATACCTTTCACTTCCCGCTGTTTCGATAAGGGCTGCCGCCGTATGACCCTCCTGTCCTGACACGATCCGAAGCGCCGGCCGCTTTGCTTTCGGCGGATGACTCCTGATACATCCGCCGGAGCTTCGGAAAGGAAAAGCGCAGGAAAAACACCCGGTACACAGGCCGCTTTCTGATCCCGAGAAGATAATAATCCGCCGCATCGGTAAAAAAAATAGCCGCCCCCGACAGAAAATACCAATACAGACTGAATCTCGGACAGATCAGATTTTCACAGGCACTCATCCATTCGTCTCTGTAATCCCACATCCGGATCCCGAGAACGTCCAGAGAGAACAGTCCCGCCGTCAGTTCCAGTCCGGTGATCACCGCCGCGCCGATCATCATCTGGACCGGGAGCTGCAGTTTCTGCATTCCGTGGCGCAGCAGAAAACCGAGAATGATCATCGCGGTTCCGCCGGTCAGTCCCATCAGCCGGAAGCTGTACCCGCGAAACGTCACTTCGATCGCCAGATACACACAATAGCCGGTGAGAAACAGCAGCAAATACCTCCAGAATCCTTTCTTCCATCCCAACATCCGATTCTCCTTCGTATAAACTCTTTGCTGTCGTCCTGCGATTTCACAGAAATACACATCTCTCTCCATAAATAAAGAAGAGATACCATCTTTCACAGTATCTCTTCTTTCGGCCGCCAATATTCCGCGCCGGCGCGGCTGGCAGATTTTGTAACGATCCAACCGTCAGAACCGTAATTTGTTTTTTTACAATACTTCCATCTGATGCTGCCGGCGGTATTCCTTCGGGGACACTCCGTACTCCCGCTTAAACCTGCGGTAAAAGCTCGTGTAATCCGAAAACCCAAACTGCTGGCAAATCTGTCCGATCGGCTCATCCCCCAGGATCGCATCCTTGCAGGCATCCAGTCGCTTTCTGGTGATATACTGATGAGCCGACATTCCCACCTTATCCTTAAACAGGTGCGCAATATAATACTTATTTAAAAAGAACTGATTCGAGAGCCGTTCCAGCGAGAGATCATCCTCCAGATGGGAGCAGATGTAATTGCAGATCATCTGGTACGTTTCCTCCTCGCCCTTCGCGACTTTCTTATGATTCTGTTCATATACCATACGGTTCATGACCAGAAGGATCTCATTTAGTTTCAGGTAAAGAAACGCCTTCTTTCCATACCGGTCTCCCCACTGCTCCTCGATCATCCGGAACGCCATTCCCTGCAGCTGATTCGAAAGGATCGTGTCAAACTGATATAAAAACTGCTTCTTCAGCTGTGCCCGCTCAAACACGTAGCCGTAATCCTCCGACTGAAGCATCAGTCCCTCCAGATATCCGGACGAGATCCACAGCACGATCCGTCGGTAAGGCTTCTCCTGATTCCGGATCCGCAAAAAATGGACCACTCCCGGCGGTATCACCAGAACCTCCCCCGGTTTCGGCCAGAACACCTGCTCCTCCGCGTTCATCTCCGCGTCCCCTTCCAGGAAAAAATAAATTTCATAATAATTATGGGAATGCGCCCGCACAGGAGAGAGATTGTGGTCATTATAATAATAGATCTCATAATCCTTCTCCTCCATATACTGGCGCTTCTTCCACTCTGTCTCCAGCTGTCTCTTCATAGGCTCTCTCCAATTTTTCGTTAAATTTGTATAATTTTTGGGTGAAATACACATTCTTTTCTTACATAATACCTCAACACCGCATTTTTTGCAATATATAGCACAATTTTATCTATGGTAACTTTCTCCAATTAAGCTAAAATAAGAATAACAAATAAATGATCCATAAGAAAGGAGTATACAAACTATGGAAATGACAATGCGCTGGTACGGCAAAGACTATGATACCGTAACTCTGGAACAGATCCGTCAGACCTGCTACGTAAAAGGCATCATCACCACACTGTACAACAAAATGCCAGGAGAGGTATGGACGTTGGACGAGATCCTGGCTATGAAAAAAGAAGTTGAGGATGCGGGCCTTCATCTGGCAGGTATCGAGAGCGTGAATGTCAGCGACGCCATCAAGACAGGTGCACCGGAGCGTGACAAAGATATCGCTGCATACATCGAGACTCTGGAAAACCTCGGAAAAGCTGATATCCATATGGTATGCTACAACTTCATGCCGGTCTTCGACTGGACAAGAACTGAACTGGACCGCAAGAGAGCAGACGGCTCCACAGTTCTCGCCTACAATCAGGACACCATCGATAAGATGGATCCGGAGGCAATGTTCTCCAGCATCAAAGACGACATGAACGGTTCCATCATGCCTGGCTGGGAGCCGGAGCGTATGGAAAAAGTAAAAGAACTGTTCGCACTGTACAAAGACATCGACGACGACAAGCTTCTGGACAACCTGAAATACTTCCTGGAAGCGATCATGCCGGTATGCGACAAGTACGACATCAACATGGCGATCCATCCGGACGATCCGTCCTGGAGCGTATTCGGTCTGCCGCGTATCATCTCCACGCAGGCAAACCTGAAACGCATGATGGAAATGGTTCCGAACAAGCACAACGGCGTTACCTTCTGTACCGGCTCCTACGGAACAAACCTGGGCAACGATCTGATCGACACGATCCATATGCTGAAAGGAAGAATTCACTTTGCACACGTTCGTAACCTTCGCTTCAACGACGGTATGCGCGACTTCGAGGAGAGCGCACATCTGAGCGCAGACGGAACCTTCGATATGCATGCGATCATGAAAGCTCTGTACGAGACAGGCTTCGAAGGCCCGATCCGTCCGGACCACGGACGTATGATCTGGGGTGAGAAGGCTATGCCGGGTTATGGTCTGTATGACCGTGCACTGGGCGCCGCTTACCTGTGCGGACTGTGGGAGTCCATCGAAAAAGACGCAAAAGAAGCCAAATAATTTATTTTTTTCAAAGAAAGAAGCGTAGATAATTATGAAACTTACATTAGAAGGTATCAAAAACCGCAGCGAATGGGAAGCAGCCGGCATCACTCTTCCTTCCTACGACATTGAAAAAGTTGTTGAGAACACCAAAAAAGCTCCGTCATGGGTGCATTTCGGAATCGGAAATATCTTCCGTATCTTCATCGGCGGTCTGGCAGACACTCTGATCTCCAACGGAGAATCCGACAAAGGGATCACCTGTGTCGAGACCTTCGACTTCGACGTGGTGGACAAGATCTACAATCCGTATGACAATCTGGTTCTGGCTGTCACCCTGAAAGCGGACGGCTCCACAAACAAGAAAGTACTCGGATCTCTGACCGAGGCGATCAAGGCACAGTCCAATGTTCCGGAGACCTGGAGCAGGCTGAAAGAGATCTTCACCAGCAAAGATCTGCAGATGATCTCCTTTACGATCACCGAGAAAGGCTATGCTCTGAAAGCTGCGGACGGAACATACTTCCCGTTCATCCAGGCAGACATTGACAACGGACCGGAGAAACCGGGCGCTGCAATGGCGATCGTCTGCGCACTGCTGAACGAGCGTTATAAAGCAGGCAAACTGCCGCTGGCTGTTGTTTCCATGGACAACTGCTCTCACAACGGTGAGAAACTGCAGAACTCCATCGTAACCATGGCAAAAGAATGGCAGGCAAAAGGATTCGTTGACGACGGATTCATCGAGTATCTGACCGACGAGAATCAGGTTTCCTTCCCGTGGTCCATGATCGACAAGATCACTCCGAGACCGGCAGATTCTGTATGCGCAGAGCTGGAGAAAGCCGGCGTTGAGGACGTTGCTCCTGTGATCACCTCCAAGAGAACCTACATCGCTCCGTTTGTAAACGCTGAGGAGCCGCAGTATCTGGTAATCGAGGATAAGTTCCCGAACGGAAGACCGGCTCTGGAAAAAGCAGGCGTTTACATGACTGACAGAGACACGGTAAACAAGGTAGAGCGCATGAAAGTCTGCACCTGCCTGAATCCGCTGCACACTGCGCTGGCTGTATTCGGCTGCCTGCTGGGATACAATCTGATCGCAGATGAAATGAAAAATGAGACTCTTGTAAAACTGGTAAAACGCATCGGTTATGTGGAAGGACTTCCGGTTGTTACCGATCCCGGAATCCTCTCCCCGAAGGAATTCATCGACGAAGTTCTGAACGTTCGTGTTCCGAACCCGTTCATGCCGGATACCCCGCAGCGTATCGCTACCGATACTTCCCAGAAGCTGGCAATCCGTTTCGGCGAGACCATCAAAGCTTACCAGGCAGACGACAGCCTGAATCTGGACGACCTGAACGGAATCCCGCTGGTATTCGCAGGATGGCTGCGCTACCTGATGGGTGTGGATGACAACGGAAATGCATTCGAACTGAGCCCGGATCCGCTGCTGGATACTGTTTGCCCGTACGTGAAAGACTTCAAGCTGGGCGAAGTTCCGTCCAAAGAGGAACTGGCTTCCAAGCTGTCCGGTCTGCTCTCCAACGCTTCGATCTTCGGCGTTGATCTGTGCGAGATCGGCATGTGCGACAAAGTTCTGACCGCATTCGCTGAGATGCTGGCAGGACCTGGCGCAGTTGCCTCCACTCTGGAGAAACATCTGGCTTAACGGTGAAGCCCCGCTGTAAAGCAGGCTTTCCGGTAAACGATAACTGACAGGATTGCGGAATCTGACAGCAGATTTCGCAATCCTTCCGTACATAAAACCAAGAAGGGAGAACATAATGAAGAATTTTATGGATTCTGATTTTCTGCTTCAGACGGAAACCGCGAAAATGCTCTATCACGATGCAGCAGAAACCATGCCGATCTTTGATTATCACAACCATCTGAACCCGAAAGCAATCCTTGACGACGAGCAGATGGACAACCTGACCCAGGTATGGCTGGGCGGCGACCATTACAAATGGCGCGCAATGCGTGCGATGGGAGTTCCGGAGGAACTGATCACCGGAAACGGCGCGGACTATGACAAATTCCTGGCATGGGCGCGCACCATCGAAAATTCCATCGGAAACCCGCTGTATCACTGGACCCATCTGGAATTACAGCGTTATTTCGGCATCACCGCTCCGCTCTCCGAGGCTACCGCAAAACAGATCTGGGACAGCGCCAACGAACAGATGCGCACCAAGGAATTTTCTGTTCGTAATCTGATTCTTCGCCAGAACGTCAAATATATGTGTACCACCGATGATCCGGCAGACGACCTGGCATGCCACAAGGCTCTGAAGGAAGAAAACTTCGGCTGCACCGTACTTCCGACCTTCCGTCCGGAAAAAGCGATGGCAATCGAAAAACCTGCGTACGCAGACTACATCGCTAAACTGTCCGAGGTTTCCGGCGTGGACATCAAGAATGTCGACGACCTGATGAAGGCTCTGGAAATCCGTATGGACTATTTCATCAGCGTAGGCTGCGTGGTAACTGACCACAGCCTGGAAGGCTGCTTCTACCAGCCTGCTACCGTTGAGGATGTAGACCGCGTTATGAAGAAACGTCTGGAAGGCCAGGAGCTGACTGCGGAAGAGTGCGGTATGTACAAAGGCTATGTCATGATCGCTCTAGGAAAGATGTATGCCCGCAAGAACGTGGTAATGCAGCTGCATATCGGCGCTCTGCGCAACAATTCTTCCCGTCAGCTGGCAGCGATCGGCGTGGACTCCGGCTTCGACAGCATGGACGATATCAAGTACGCATCTTACCTGAGCACAATGCTCAATGAGATGGACAAAGAAAATCTCCTTCCGAAGACGGTTCTCTACTCCCTGAACCCGAACGACAACGAAATGCTCGCCAGCATGGCAGGAAACTTCCAGGGCGGCGGCATCCGTGGAAAGATGCAGTTCGGAACCGCATGGTGGTTCAATGATCACAAACCGGGCATGGAGGCTCAGCTGACTGTACTGTCCAGCATCGGCCTGATCTCCCCGTTCATCGGAATGCTGACCGATTCCAGAAGCTTCCTTTCCTTCCCGCGCCATGAGTATTTCCGCCGCATTCTGTGTAATGTAGTCGGAAACTGGGTGGAGAACGGCGAGTATCCGAATCATCCGGATTTCCTGAAAGATCTGGTCAAGAATATCAGCTACAACAACGCTTATAATTATTTCTTCACGAAATAATCCGATCACACGCGGCAGGTCGCTTGACCTGCCGCTGTGAGCATAAAAAGTACCGCTGTGCATGATGCAATTTGTTACAGTTCAGCTGGCTGAACTGTAACTGCGACTTCATCGGTTTGCACAGCGGTACTTTTCTTTTTCTCTGTCCTATTGTATACTGATAGTGACAAACTGACAGTACTGCCGCCGCTTGCTTTGGCAAAAGAAGTCCGGATCCTGTAATTCCGGGTTCGGCTTAGATCGCTTATATATGAGGAGGTGTTCCTATGAAGCAACGAATGATGGGGCGCATAGCCGCCCTGAGTCTCTCCGTGGTTCTTCCGCTTTCCGCTGCCCTTTCTCTTTCCGGATGCGGCGCCGCCCAATCGGTGCAGACAGAGGATCTGCTCGCGGATCTGGAGGTTTCCAAAATCCGGGCGGAAGCAGATCTCACCGGTTCCGGCGCCGATGCAGCCATGGATTTTTCTGTACGCCTGTTTCAGGAAACGCAGGACGCGGGCCAAAACACACTCCTCTCTCCTCTGTCGGCTATGTATGCACTTTCCATAACCGCCAACGGGGCAGGAGGGGAAACACTTTCTCAGATGGAAGCCACCCTCGGCATGTCTGTCCAGCAGCTGAATGAGTATCTCTGTACTTATATGCAGGCCTTGCCTTCTGAAGAAAAGAGCCGGCTGCACCTGGCAGATTCCATCTGGCTGCGCGATGCGGAAGAGTTTCAGCCGCAGCAGGAGTTCCTGGAGACGGTGGCGGAATATTATGACGCTTCGGTATACAAAGCCGCATTCAACAGCCGCACGCTGAACGAGATCAACGCATGGATAAAGCAGGAAACGGACGGAAAGATACCGGAAATCCTCTCGAAAATCAATGACGACGCTGTCATGTACCTGATCAACGCGCTGTCCTTCGACGCGGAGTGGGCCAACCTCTACACACCGGAGAGCTGTTCGGAAGGCGTGTTTACCTGCGAAGACGGAAGCGAGACCGATGCCGAGTTCATGTATTCCCAGGAATACCGATACCTGGAGGACGAACACGCCACAGGATTCCTGAAATATTACTATGATCACAACTACGCTTTCGCAGCGCTTCTTCCCGAAGAAGGGATGACGGTTGCAGAGTATGTGGATTCTCTGACCGGAGAGGATCTTCGGAATCTTCTGTCTGGCTCCCGGGAGGTCCCGGTCGATACTGCGCTTCCGAAATTTGAAGCAGAATATTCCACGGACCTCTCCGAACCCCTGCAGAATATGGGCATAATAGACGCCTTTTCCAGCGCCGATGCGGATTTCTCCGGCATCGGGGTCTCGGAGGACGGTCCCCTGTACATCAGCAAGGTACTGCACAAAACCTTCCTCTCCCTCGACGAACAGGGAACGGAAGCCGGAGCCGCCACTGCCGTGGAAATGGCCTCCGGTTCTGCGATGTCGGAATCCGAAGAGCCGAAGGAAGTGATCCTCGACCGTCCGTTTCTCTATCTGATCATCGACTGCAGCGCTGATCTCCCCCTGTTCATCGGCACCGCACAAAGCATCAGCCACCAGTGAGAAAAGGCCCTGTCACAGAACCGCTGCGGTTCCGTGACAGGGCCTTTTCTCTGTCTGCTTTCATCCAAATCAATCGTATTCCAGAACGGCTACGCCCCATGGCTCCAGTTCCACCGGTTCGTTTTCCCGCAGTTCGGTTCCTCCCAGAAGTTCGGTTCCCGCAGGATGAAGGGCGATCTTCTGAATTTCAGAAGAATAATTCAGGTAATAACAGATCTCACGTCCATACTGATTTTTTCCCTTGCGCACAATCACGGGATAAGCGATCTCCTCCGCAGGGATCCCTGCCTTCTCTGCGCAATACCTGAGGATTCTCGTCATCATCTCATCCGTCGTCTTACAGCCGACGTACACAGCGCTGCCTTTCCCGTAGGTGTTTTCCGTCACCGCCGCATATGGGTTCCATGCAGGATGTTCATAAGACGCAAGCACTGCGGCGCCCTGAGGCTGCAGAAGTTCCATAAAGACTTCCGCCCGGCGCTCCTCCACGCTTCCGCCGAAAGTCTCGCCGGAGATTGTGACATTCTGAGGTCTTGTGAACTGCTGGTAAGTCACTCCGAGACAATCTTTCAGGATGTGAGGCTGTCTCCTGTGGCTGACCTTGAGATTTTCATTGGTAAACGCAGTCTTGAAGGTTGCCAGAAGATGGCCGCCCTGCTCCACATATTGATTCAGACGGTGCAGCAGTTCGTCCGGCGCCGCGTACAGTGCCGGAACAATGATCCAGGAGTACTCATCCAGCTCTGTGCTTTCCGGCCACAGAAAGTCGCACTCGATGTTCATCCGGTACAGAGCATCGTAAATCCAGCGCACAATATCGTTGTAAGTCACGTCCGCTCCGTCCTTTGTGCCGATCGGGAACCAGTTCAGAGCGGTCAGCGCTTCGTTGCTGACCAGGATCGCCGTGCGGTTTCTTTTTTTCAGATTCACCAGATGAGAAGAATGTTCGGCCAATTCCCGGCCAATCTGTTTCGCCTCCCGGTAGGTGGCGTTCTCCTCAAAATCGTGGCTCAAAAGCCCTTTCCAGTAAGTTTCGATCGCATTGTGCAGGGAATGCCAGTGCCAGTACATAACACTGTTGGCTCCCGACGCCAGATGACTGTAGGCCTGCAGGCGCAGCTGTCCGGGATAGGGAAGCCATTCGGGGAACCCCTGCGCCTCCGTCTCCAGCACCAAATAATTGTCCCGTTTCAGAGAGCGGGTCATATCGCCGCCGAAAGCGATCTCCGCCCCGGTCAGAACGTCCTGCGTCGGGTGGTAAATATCCACACCGGCGATGGTCAGCGGACGCGCCGCATGAAAATGGTTGACACAGGACTGCACGCCATAGGAATGTCCGCGCCAGTCGAAATCAAAATTCTGTGTCACAAACTGGTCGTCTCTGCGATACTCTCCGACGATCTGTGCCTGCCACACAAGGAACCGGTCCACCAGAGTGCGCTGGTACTTCTCGAACTCCGCGCCCAGGCTGCCGTTGATCGTCCCCCGCACATCGGGAAAATCCTCCCACGCATTGATCCGGTTGCTCCAGTAATCCAGACCGAATTCGTGATTTAACGCATCCAGATCGTTGTGGAACTTTTCGCGCAGATATTTCACGAATCCCTCCTGCACATTTTTTCCGGCGGTTCCGTAGTACTTCGTCTCATTGTCCAGCTGAAAGCCGATCATGCACGGCCGGTGTGCCGTGTGCTCCATCAGTTTCCGAATCACCCGTTCCGCATAGAACAGGTAGACCGGGTTCGTGATATCCATGATCTGGCGGGGTCCGTAAATTCCCCGCCCCTGTTTCGTGGTCGCCAGCACCTCCGGATACGATTTCACCATCCAGGTCGGCACCGCGTAAGTCGGCGTCCCGACGATCACAGAGATTCCCGCCTTCTCCATCGCATCCATCACTCGCTCCACATGAGAGAAATCAAACACTCCATCCTGCGGCTCGCAGGTGCTCCAGGTAGACTCCGCGATCCTCACCACGTTGATCCCTGCCGCTTTCATCATCTCCACGTCCTGCTCCAGACGATCCACAGGAAGATACTCCTCATAATACGCTGCTCCATAAAGTAAATGCTCCATCCCTTTTCCTCCTCCGTCTCAGGGTCTGCGCGATCAGCGCCGGCTGTCACATGCCGATTACCCATTTTACTGTTTTGCTGCTTTCTATTCTATCAGATACAGCAGCCGGAAAAAAGAAAAAAAACATATAAAAACAGGGAAATCGTAACAGTCGCGGCCTGACTGCATGGAACCTTCCGCCCCTCCGAACATATTGGCATATTTCAAACTTAAAATTACCTAAAATTTCTCTATTTGACTTGACATTACCAATAATATTATATATAACTGGTACTATAGAAAGTCGATCGGAAATGAATTTCTGAAAAATTCCGTCTTTTTTTGCAGAACCTTCACGGAACGGTCATTCATTCCGGAAACGGCTGGAAACAGGGAGGGATAATCTATGAAACTCTTAATTGCGATTATGAAAAAAGAAGATAAGACGGACACGATCGCCGCATTGAATCAGAAAGGAATTTTCGTCACAGAACTGGCGACCACCGGCGGTTTTCTTCAGGAAAAGAATACAACTCTAATGATCGGGACGGAAGATGCGAATGCGCCGATCGCTCTGAACGTTCTGCGTGAGTACGCAGGCCTTCGGAAATCTATCACTTATTCCACACCTCACACAGAGAGCGGCAGCGCTTACACCGGTGCAAACTACTCTGTGCCGATCGACACGTCTGCAGGCGGATGTACCGTGTTCGAACTGACAATGGACCGTCTGGAAAAATTCTGATCCGGTCTGTGTCTGCTCAGCAGGATGACAGTGGAGATGTTCCACGCTGAAAGTGTTTCTGACACACAAAAAAGGACGCTCTCTGTATGCAGTGCCGGACACTGCAGCAGCGGAGACGTCCTTTTTTGTACGGTTCCTTTTCGGCATCTGCTCTGGACCGGCCGATGAGTCCCCGTGTTGCTCCATTTTTTTGGCAGCCGTACAGCGGACAGGAACCGTCGCTTCTGTTACATCCTTTTTTCTGTCCGGTATTCCTTCGGGGAACTTCCATATTTTTTTCGAAAGATCCGATGAAAATAACTCATATTTTCATATCCCACCGCGTCCGCGATGTCTGTCACAGGCAACCTCGTCGTCTCCAGAAGAAATGCGGCCTGCTGCAGCCGTTTTTCCTGAAGCAGCTCTGTGTAAGTTCTTCCCGTCATCCGGTGGATCATCCGGCTCATATTGCAGACATCGTAGTGGAGTTTTCCGGCCAGATCGCCAAGTTGCCCGTTCCGGTAATGCTCCTCAATATAACGGTACACCGCCAGTAAAACTCCCTGCTCTCTGTGTTCCTCTCCCACCTGGATACGCTCTGTATAATTCATCAGCTGCAAAAACAGCAGGCCCATTGTCACCTGATGGATGCTTCTCCTGTTCGGCTGTCGGTGCAGGATGGTCCAGACCAGATTTTCCACCAGGTTCTGTATCGGAAGTACGTCCGAAACCTGAAAATGTAGATAGCGGATGGTCTGGTCCTTCCCGGTCAGACATCCCACGATAAAATCCCGCAGCTGGTTTTCTTCATCCCCCATAATCTGCAGCGTCCGGTCAAAAAATTCAGGCAGGATGATGAAATTGACCGCGATATCTTCCTTTCCCGCCGGCCAGATCTCCTGTACCGTATCCTGATTCATCAGGAGCAGTTCGCCCTCCCTCAGGATCAGCTCTTCCCCGTCGATCCTCTGACGGATGCTTCCCTGGCACATATAGATCATCTCCACATAATTGTGCCGGTGAGCAGGAAAATGGACAAATCTTGTGTGCGGCCGCACAGAGATCAGCTTTCCTCTCTCCAGAAGCTTTCCCGCATCGACCACCAGGGTCTCGCCGTCCGTATACCGCTGCTTTTCGATCTCCTGTTTTCCGTCGAGGAACGCCTGCTCCTCCTCGGTGACCACAGACAGCTTGTCCAATAGTTCTCTGTTCATTCTTTCCTCCTCCTGACACACCTGCTGTGTCCTCAAGGTATATTCAGAAGTTTGATTCACCGTCTCAGGGACGCCGCCTTTCTGTACTCTGTCGGCGTCATCCCTTCTCTCTGCCGGAACTGGCGCATGAAATGTAGCTCCGATTCATAGCCGCAGACGTCCGCAAGCATTCCCACAGCCATGTCTGTCGTCTCCAACAGGAATTTTGCCCGTTCCATCCGCGCTTCGATCACATCACGAATACAGGAATTCCCGAAAAATTCCCGATACAAATGCTGAAAATAAGAAACACTCAGATGAAGCTGGGCCGCCATGTCCGGTACCTGCCAGCGTTTTTCCGGCGTATTATATATCTCCGCCCGCAGTTCCTGGAGCTCACGAAAATACGGCCGTCTCCGCCGCCTGTCCGGCGGTTCCCGCAACTGGTCAGCCAGGCTGTACAGCAGCCCCCGCAGCAGTGCATCTTCCGTCTCCTCCTGGTACAGGCCGCCGGTACGCCGCTTCCGCACCAGAAGGCGCAGACAGGCAGAAAGAGAAGACAAGTCCGGCAGGCGCATCGGCGTCTGCAGAGGAAGGTGCAGCTCCCCCGGAAGTTTCTCCTCCCCCTCCGCCACAAAATGAAGCCAGTCGTCCTTGTAAGGTGTTCCCAGAGATCCATACCTTACATAGGTATCCGGCGGAAACAGAACTGCCGTCTGCGGCTCGATCTCTGTGCGGACACCGTTCAGATAAAAATAAGCATGAGATTTCACCAGCAGCAGCGTGTAATCCGGAACTCCTGCCTGCCGGAACATTTCGTATGGATGCGCATGAACCGCATCGTAACCCCCGTATATAAAGCGCAGCATTTTTTCCCCTTTCTCAGCGCAAAAAGCAGAATCCGTCAGTTAATCATATTTTAATCCATTGCACCCGCCCCGTCAATGTACTATAGTGAAACTATCGTAACAGTTCAGCTGACTGAACTGTTACAGACTGTCAACAGTCGGACGGCGGAGGAACCCCGACCAGCCCGGCTGGGATTTAAACGCAACGGAAAACAGGAGGATTATCATGGAGAAAACACAGGATCAGCGCTGGGCCTGCGGGGCCCTGGACCGCTTTGTCACAAAAATGTCTGTTATGAAAGAACGTGCATGTACAAAAATTCCTTACACGACAAAAGATGGGGTTTATGACGATAATTCCACTCTTGCCGCAGAAAAAAGTTTCGGGATCGGCTGGTGGACCAACGGTTTCTGGGCCGGCATGATGTGGCTGCTGTACCATGAAACGAAGGAAGAACGGTACGCTGAGATCGCCCGCTTCTCCGAAGAACAGCTGGACACATGTTTCGAGGAGTTCTATGACCTGAGCCATGATCTGGGCTTTGTCTACCAGCCTACCGCTGTCGCCGACTATCGACTGACCGGTTCCGCCGCCGGAAGACGCCGCGGCCTTCATGCCGCCAATCTTCTCGCCGGACGTTTTAACCCCGCCGGAAACTTCATCCGTGCCTGGAACGACTGGGGAGACGGCCGCGATACCACCGGATGGGCGATCATTGACTGTATGATGAACCTGAATCTGCTCTACTGGGCCAGCGACGAGCTCTCCGATCCCCGGTTCCGTCAGATTGCCATGCTCCATGCAGACACTGCCATGTCCGCGTTTGTCCGGCCGGACGGCTCGGTCAATCACATTGTCTCCTTTGACCCGGAAACAGGGGAGATCCTCCGGTCTCTCGGCGGACAGGGATACGGGGACGGCTCTTCCTGGACCCGCGGACAGGCATGGGGACTCTATGGCTTTGCGCTGAGTTACGCACATACCGGAAAACAGGATTATCTGGACACAGCGAAACGGATCGCTCACTATTTTATCTCCAATATTCCTGAGGACGGCCGAATTCCGGTAGACTTCCGCTCCCCGTCAGAGCCCTTCTATGAGGATGCGACTGCCGCTGCCATCGCTGCCTGCGGTCTGCTGGAGATTACAAAACACGTCCCTGAACTGGAAGCCGGTCTTTACCGGAACGCAGCCGTAAAGCTCCTGAGAACACTCGACGAAAGGGACTGCGATTATGATCCGGATACAGACGGTATTCTCAGAAACTGCACGGCCGCTTACCACGACGAAACGCACGAATTTCATATCGTCTACGGCGACTATTTCTATCTGGAAGCGCTTCTGAAACTGAAAGGCAGTGACTTCCGTATGTGGTAACGCATTCAGACGCCGCCTTCACCGAGATATTCCAACACGCCGCTGACGATCGCATCGGTAAGTTTTCCCTGATATTCCTCCTCCGAGAGCAGTTCCGCCTCCTGAGGGTTTGACAGGAAACCACACTCGCAGATCACCAGCGGCGCGTCGGTTCTCTTCAAAAGATAATACGTAGTATTCCCTTTCACCTGCCTGTGGTTCTCCTGATCCACCTGTTCGACCAATGCACTTTGAATACACTCCGCGAGCATTTTCCCTTCCACGGAATCTTCATAATAAAATACTTGCGCTCCCCTGACTGACGGGTCTGAGTAACTGTTCTGATGGATGCTCACCACACAGTCCGGCTGAATCTCATGGATCATCTCAACCCTTTTCTGCAAATCCTGTACCTTTTTATTGGAAGAATTTTCATCATACAGTCCCTCATCGGTCTCCCTGGTCAGTAGCGCCTGTATTCCCTTCTCCTCCAGCTTTTCTTTCAGAAGAAGAGAGATTTCCAGATTAATGGTCTTTTCTTCTTCCTTGTTGACGCCTATTTTCCCGGGATCCATGCCGCCGTGCCCCGGATCCACTATGACGATCTTCTTCTCTCCTTCGATCTTCTCCGCCAGTTTCGCACCTTCCCGGGACAGACAATAAGCAGCCGCAAGAAGCAGAGCTGCCATCAGCACTTCCATCGTTTTCTTTTTCAGCACAAAAACCCCCGCTGCAAATACTCTCTACCTATGTATATGCAGCGGGGATCTGTTTCAGCCCTGTCCGTCTCCTTCGGTTTCATCCTCATCCTTCATCAGACGGTGAATTTCATTTTCAAGTTCTTCATCAAAGTCCATACCCTCATCCAGAAACTCTTCTTCCTCAGATGTTTCCTTCTCATTCCCGGCGTCAACGTTTTTCTGTTCTTCCTGCTGCGCCTGGTCTTTCCCGGTATCCGTTTTGCCGCCTTCCTTTTTTGCGGACTCCATTTTTCCCGGCTCCATTGCAGTTCCTGCCTGCAGTTCCCGGAAAAAGGGTTCCAGTTTCTGCGAGGATCTGTCCATCGCATCCTTCACCGTGCGCACCTTTTTGTAGCTTTCCAGAAATCCTTTCTGAAGCGCATCCATCGCACGGATGATCTGTATGATCTCGGTCTGGACCATCCGATAATTATTACGGCCCTGGAGCATCTGATTTTCCATAAACTGCTGAGCTTCCTGCGCCTGCTGCTCGATCTTGGCCTCGTAGACCGCAACCACTTCCTCCTCTTTTTCACGGGCTTCTCTCACCAGCCTTGCACACTCTCCTTTGGTTTCCTGGAGCATACTGTCACACTTCTGTTTCGTCTCCGCCATCATATTGTCGGAACGCACTTTCGCATCATAGACCAGTTTACCGATGCTGTCATAATTATCAATATAACTCTGATATTTCTCTTTGATATCTTTCTGGAGCTGTTCGATCTCTGCCTCTTTTGCCTTTACCGACTGCCGCAGTTCCGCGATCAGACTGTCGCGATCAGCGATCTGCTCCTCCAGCTTTTTCTGTGTCTCATTCGCCTCGTTCTTCACTTCCCGGAACTTGGCCATAACGTCTTCCTTGTCGAATCCCCCCATCAGCGTGGTTTTAAAAACTTCTTCCTCCAGTTCTGCTGCCATTTGATACTCCTCCATTCTTTTGTTATTCGGTGAGATAGCTTGAGATAATCCCCCAGACCGTTGCCCGCTCAAATCCGAGTTTCCACTCAGCGACGCCGGAAAGGTCATATTTCTCAATCAATTTCATTTTCTCTTCGATCGACTGTTCATCCTCCAGCCATATGGTATACCGGGCGGTGTCCGTCTCCACCGACGCAACGTTCTGCCCTACCGACGCATCCCAGATTTTTGTCATCCCCATCTGCGTCACATACTGATCCGCTCCGTCCATTCCCAGCACTTCGCTGGTGACTCCGACCTGTCCGAAGTTTTCTGTCCAGATCCTTGTATAAAACGGGATCGCACAGATGATCTTCTCCGCCGGGATATCCTCCAGCAGCGTCTGGATTCCGCCCTCCACAAACGGAAGGGAAGCCACGGAGCCGGCCTCCTTGCTGCCCGCGTAATGCTCATCGTATCCCATCATGATCATGTAATCGACCGTCTCCGCCTGCGCTCCACGGTTATAATACTCTGTAAAGGACTGGGGAACTGCTGTGTCCACAGACACCACCAGGTTCGCCCCATGCGCTGCCGCTGACAGTTCTCTCAGGAACTGGATATAATGAGGGATCGACGCCTCTGACAGCTGTTCGAAATCCACATTGATCCCGTCGAGTCCCACCTGCTGCGCGGCCGCAATCAGCTGATTGATGATATTGGTACGCACAGAATAGCTTGCCAGGGCAGTCTCAGTGCTGAAATTTTCGTCAAAGTTATCGATCAGTCCCCAGACTTCCATGCCCGCCGCATGAGCCTGAGTGACGTATTCTGCGCTGGCCAGGCTGGACAGGGTTCCCATATTATCCACCACGGAAAACCAGGTCGGCGAGATCACATTCACACCTGTCACATTTGCGATGGCCGACCCCAGCGCGTCATTCGCCGCCTGAGAAGTCGTCTGATGCCAAGCCAGATTGATTTTGTGATCTCTCCGAATTCCGGCAAACACAAGACTTGCGTCCGTCACGTGTACCGGAGCGGCCTGCTCGTCAGAGACGTCCTCTTTTTCCACATAACCGATATATCCGTCCGCGGTCTCCACCTGCACCCAGTTATCCAGAGTTTCCAGAAAATACAGGATTTCTCCCTGGACGGCTTCGGTGAGGATATCACTCTTGATCCCGCCGCGATACCGGACATCTGTCTGTTCAGCAGTCACCTCCACCTGACGCAGCCCGTTCCAGTCCGTCCGCATCACCGCACGGTTCGGCTCTGTGTAAAAAGCATAATCCATATCCGTATACTGCTTCACCAGTTCCAGCGCAATATAAATAGCGCCGTCCGCTCCTGTCTGCACTGCCGCCTGTCCTCCCGCAGTGCTGTATGTCGTATCTCCCGGAGCGATCTTCATCACTCCGGAAGGAGTTGTCAATAAAATAGCCTGGGATTCCTGATCCCAGTAAAAACCGCTGTTCAGTTCCCGCGAAACAAAATCGGCGGAAACATAAACTTCTCCCTGAATCATCAGCCCTTTTTCTTCACTGACGCAGCCGTTTAGAACCAACGCAGCCTCTGTATCATCCGTCAGCTGAAAATAAGCTTTCTGGTCCATCTGATTCCTGCTCGGCGTATACCGCTGCACGAGAAAGGAAACAACCCCTGCGACCGCAAGTATCACAATCAGCAGGATCACTACCAGAACAGGTGAAACTCTCCCCTTCTTTTTCCTGTTCTTCTGCATTTTTTATCCTCCGTCTTTCCTTCCGGGACTTTCCCGGTGTACTGACTGTGTAACGGCTCTGCACCGCCACAGTTGTATGCAGAGATCCGATCGATCCTGATAACAGCTTCAGTATAGCAAAAAAAGCACCCGTTAGCAACAGTTATGCACAAGGGACCGCAATTCGTCTAACGGGTGCCTGACAGTCCTGTGTCGTCTCCGACTGTGTGATATACAAAAACGATGGACAGACCTGTCATGCCGGGAAATCTCATCCTTCTGCCGCAGGACCGGCCGGTATCGCCCGGAAAGTCTCGGGACAATTTCTGAAAACCCTTATTTTTACAGTTTCCAAAGAACGCCGACAGCAGCTTCCGACAAGGCATTCCGTCACCGGATCAGCCGCCTTGCTCCGGGCTCTGCAACTCATCGACAATCATACAGCAGGAAAATACTGAAGAACAATGGCCGCCCAGTTCCTCTGAACTGCCACGAAGAATCACGAATTTCTGATAAAAAGACCAGCAGGAATCACAGGCGGAGAAAGATGCACCTTTCACCTGAAACCCGTACTGCTGTATTGGTTCTTTCTTCCATTATACCGAAGCATCTGCAAAAAACAACCCTTAAATTATGAAAAAAGTGTTAAGTTCTTTACATCTTGCCCCGATGTGCTATACTATAAATTAGTAGCCTGATATTTTTAACCTTTACGAGAGGATGTGACGGTTTTGAAAATTGAAAAGCTCAATGACAATCAGATTCGCTGTACCCTGACCAGCGCGGATCTGGCAAACCGAAAAATTAAGCTCAGCGAACTGGCTTACGGAACAGAAAAAGCCAGGAACCTGTTTCAGGATATGATGGTGGAAGCCAACGCACAGTTCGGCTTCAACTATGACAATGCACCGCTGATGGTGGAAGCGATCCCGGTTGCTCCGGACAGCATCGTCCTTATCATTACGAAAGTGGATGATCCGCAGGAACTGGATACCCGTTTTTCCAAATTTGCCCCATCCAACGACGAGGATACCACCGAGCCGGTACAGTATTCCGGCGCGGACGACATCATCGACCTTTTCCAGAAGATCTACGAAGCACGCGCAAAAGCGGCGGAAAAGAAAAAGGCGGCAGCCGATAAAAATACGGAGGTCTCCGAAGAAGCTTCTGACGAAAAGAACACCCCTGTGGATCTTGTCCGTAGCTTCCGCTTTTATTCGCTGGATGAAGTGATCGCCTCCGCAGGCGCGCTGCATCACTATTTTTCCGGGAAAAATTCTCTGTACAAGATTGAATCGCAGAATTGTTATCAACTAATCCTTCATCAATCAGGCTGCTCACCGGAGGATTTCAACAAAGTCTGCAATATTCTTTCCGAGTACGGACATCAGAAAGCGTTTTCCGGTATCGGCGAAGCGAATCTTATGGAACACAATGAGATCCTGATCCGCGACAATGCGCTGCAGCAGCTCGCTGAACTGGCATAAGGCGGAAAATGGCCGTTATCATAACTTTTCACGGTCCGTTTCCCGACAGACAATGCTGCACTGGCAGCTGCTTGTCGGGCGCATTGTGCTTGCCAGGCGTACCATTGCAAAAAAACGCCGTTTCCTCCACCTGAACGGTGAATGGAAACGGCGTTTTTTCTGTTCACTTATGTAAACAAAGAGAGCGGATTACTCCTCTACGATAGCCTCTGTCGGACAGACACTTGCGCATGTTCCACACTCTACACAGGTATCAGCGTCGATCACATACTTGCTGTCTCCCTCAGAAATTGCCTCTACCGGGCACTCGCCTGCGCATGTTCCGCAGCTTACACATTCGTCGGTAATTACATATGCCATGATTTTTTCCTCCTTTTTTACTCTTTCGCCTTTCGACGTACGTTTTGACCTTTCGCCGCTCCTGTCTTCCATAAGACAGGGCTGTTTATCAGGTACTAACCACATTTTAAACGATTGCCTGCGGAAATACAAGTACTATTTTTCGAACAATCCCGCTTCTTATTGAATTTTCATGTCCGGATGAACGGTAACATGATTTTTAATATTCTCATTGCACTAAGACTTGCATTCCCTACCCACATGGTATTATAATAGATTCTGTCACAGTAAGACAGGTGTAACTTTCCGCCTGCAGGCGGCGGAGCTTTTCCGCGATCCGAACGGCTGCGGCAGTCGAAAAAAAGCCCGACAGTTACAGCGAATTTAAGGAGGAATCATAAATGAAAATTTCCAAAGATATGACAATCGGTGAACTGATCAAAGTAGACCAGAACATCATTGCGATCCTGATGCGCGCCGGCATGCATTGCATTGGCTGCCCTTCCGCTCAGGGCGAATCCCTGGCTGAGGCTGCTATGGTACACGGCCTTGACGGCGATGTTCTGGAGGCTCAGATCAACGACTATCTGTCCACCAAATAATTTTTCATCTTTGAAAGAAGCCGTGGATCATCGACCCCGTCGATGATCCACGGCTTCTGTTTTATCTGTTTTTCCTTTTCTTTTCCGGACGTCCGGCGCCTTTTTTATTTTTCTTTGAGAACTGTTCCGCTGTAGCTGCCGCCTCTTTTCGGGATTGCTGATGCTTCCGTATCGCCTCATCCACTCTCTTATACCGTTCCTCCTGCCGTTTTTTCAGCATCAGCTGGCGGAGCAGACGCTCCAGAATCTGATAAAACTGTTCCTGTCTCTCTTTCCCGGAAGCTTCCTCTTCCGCTTTCTGTTCTTGTTTTTCCTGTTTTCTTCCGCCGTTCTTCCTGCTTTTTGCTGCTTGTCCTTTTGCCTCTTTCCCGTCTCGCTGTTCATTTTCTGAGACAGGATCCTGAACAACTGTCAGCATTTCTCCGGGAATATCGATTTGCCTGACTTCCACCGTCTCCACCTCACTGAGATCCCGGCGGTCTCTCCGCAGATCTGCCCTGGCCGGAAGGACCTCGATCTCGACGTCCTCCTCCGCTGCCGATTCCGGCACGGCCTGTCCCGCGGCCTGGCGCAGTTTGGGAAGCAGATCCCGGATCGCCTTCAAATGCAGTCCTTTTTTCTTCAGTTCCTTGATGCTGAGAAAAATCTGTATATCCTCAGCCGTGTAAAAACGGTGTCCCATCGCATTTCTTCCTATCGTAAGACCCAGTTCATCCTCCCAGTAACGCAGAACATGTGCTTTTTCACCCGTCAGCTGCTCCGCTTCCGATATCTGATAGGTTTCCTTTTCCATCGCTTAACCCCTTTCAACTTCCGCCATATAAATTAACTGCGGACACCTCCTGATTTCACAGGCGCCATGTGTTCTTGCAGTCTGAACAGATAATATGCAGACACGGCTGAACTGCTGTGAACCATTCTGTCTTTTATTATAAAATCCCGCCGCACATCCCGCAAGAAAATCCGTTCGTCACTTTCTCTCCCTGTCCGACAGAATGAACAAAAAAACCGGAACATTCTCTACTTGCCGTCTTTCCGGTTATCCTCTATACTTTTACTATTCGATAACGACTGAATAAAGGAGGATTTGCATCATGAATTTTCAACTGACCGGACAACAGGACGTTCTGTCGCGGGGACTGGAACTTCTGCTCCACTCCAAGGGCCACCAGACAGGAGACGGGGGCCTTTCCATCCTTCCGGAACCGCACGACGAAAAAACGCTCACTGTATCCCGGAACGGCAGCAGTGTAACAATCGGATACTGTCAAACCGCACACTTTTTCCGGGGCGTCGGACTTCTTCTGCAGCATCTGGACAATCCCACTTTTTCCTGTAAAGAGACTGTGTGGCTGGACGAAAACGGGGTAATGCTGGACTGCTCCAGAAATGCCGTCTACCGCCCTGCGTTTGTCCGGAAGTACCTGGAGGTCATGGCATTTTCCGGTATGAACACTCTGTACCTGTATCTGGAGGATACCTACGAAATCCCGGAGTATCCGTATTTCGGACAAATGCGCGGACGCTACAGCCAGAAGGACCTGAAAGACATCGTCGCATTCGCCGGGCTCTTCGGGATCGAGGTGGTTCCATGCATCCAGACACTGGCACATATGCGCACCTTCCTCCGCTGGCCGGACTCCAGCCGGCTGCGTGACACCGACAATATCCTGCTGGCGGAAGATCCGGAAACTTATCGCCTGATCCATGCCATGCTCCGCTCCCTGCGCCAGTGTTTCTCCACCCGCAGGATCCATCTCGGCATGGACGAGGCGGAAGGTCTCGGCACCGGCCGCTATTTTCTGAAAAACGGATGGGAAAATCCGATTCTGATCCTGCAGCGTCACCTGACACACGTGATGGAGTACTGCAGAGAATTCGATTTTGAGCCGATGATCTGGAGTGATATGTATTTCAAGCTGGCGGGAAACAGTGAAAACTATTATGATCTTCCGGAAGACTATCAATGGAAAGAAGAAGAAAAAGCGCCGGAGGATCTGACGCTGGTTTACTGGGATTATTACAGCCATGAAGAGGCAGTCTACCGGAAAATGGTACATCTGCACCAGGGCCTTGCCTCCCGCCTGATCTTCGCGGGAGGCGGATGGATCTGGAACGGCCTGGCGCCCAATTACAGCCGGGCGACGGATACCACCCGGAAGGCGATGCACGTTCTCCATGAAACCGGGCTTCGCCAGGCGTTCTGCACACTCTGGTCCGACAACGGCAGCGAGACACCGCAGCTGGCCGGTCTGTACTCCACCGTGCTGTTCTCGGAATTCGGGTTCCATGAAACAGTGGACAACGAACTGCTGAACAGCCGGCTGATGTTCCATACAGGAGTGCCACTCTCCGCCTGGATGCTGCTGGACCGCATGGACGCCACTCCCGGGACCGCCCCGGATAACCGGAGAGCCGCAAACACTTCCAAGATGATGCTCTATCAGGATCCCCTCCTCGGACTGTTCGACGCCCAGACCGGACATCTCCATCTGGACAGATGGTATCACGATCTGACGGAGGATCTGGAACAGACGCTGCCACAGATCCCGGAAGCTTTCGCACCTCTGTTCCGGTATTACTACCAGCTGGCCTCCCTGCTGTCCCGGAAATCCACGCTGGGGCAAAACATTACAGCCGCCTATCTGGCAGGCGACAGAGAAGCTGTCCGCCGGCTGTCTGAAGAGACACTTCCGTCCTGTATCGAGGACTCCCGCGCAGTGCTCGCGCTGCGTGAACAGCTGTGGATGGACTCCATGCGTCCGCAGGGCTTTGAGGTTGTGAATATCCGCATGAGCGGCGTCACCGCAAGGCTGGAAGCAGCCAAACGCCGTCTGGACGCCTGGCTGGCGGAAGAGATCGACGGGATCCCGGAACTGGAGGATCCGCGTCTTCCCTATGACCCGTCTCTGACCGGAGATGACGCTCTGTCCAGCCATAATCTGTGGGAATATCTGGTAACTGCCTCGAATATGTGCGGTGTCTGACCGGCGCAGTCCCGGCGGGACTCTTCCGCCGGACAGTCCAAAACAGGTTTTCCAACGAAAAGATGGGGCTGTCGCATTAAGTGATTAGTGCGATGGCCTCTTTTCCCTTCCAAATAAA
>ERZ1643246.231-NODE-231-length-73755-cov-7.924654_pt1 | contig 73755 bp, 68 predicted proteins | sample MGYA00579265_ERZ1643246 | MGnify/ENA primary metagenome ERZ1643246 (study PRJEB29033, sample SAMEA4952261) | chicken gut metagenome | biome: Broiler Chicken; feature: Gastrointestinal Tract; material: Caecum | place: Ireland | collected 2018 | study: Broiler... | reverse complement strand
GTGTCCAATACAAATTTATGTACCCAGCCATTCTTTTCGATCGGATTGCAGACAGACCATTCGGATGCTAATACTGGACTCTCCGTCAGGTAAAATCCCTTTCCGTAATCATGCTTGTCATTTCCCAGGCCGAATGTGGGTTGAATTTCTTTATTCGGGCTGCCATGATATAAAACAAGTTCATTTTCCTTGTTGTTCATTACAATCTCCTTTATACAATAGAAATATAATTGTTATTTTTCAGATTGAGGAAACGCCGTTTCCCTAATTGAATCTCTCGAATAAACCAGAATATACTTTTCATATTGTCATTTGAACATAAACTAAATAGAACTAATTTTTGAATACTCCTCCATCGGACTCTTCTACGACACTATCTGATAATATAATATTTTCATCATCAGGCATAAAGTCTAAAAAATCACAAAAAATTTTCTTTTGTTCATCTGAAATATTTTCATTTTGTAATATTTCATCTTTAATTTTACCAAGTTCATTTTGTAATGTATAAATTTGTGAATGCAATGACTCACTGTTCGAAATCATTACTCTGAATTCTTCTTGATCCAATGCTTGCATTTCATACAATGACAAAATATCTGCTCTGTATGTTAACTCTAACAATATTTGAAAATCTAATTCATCCGCCATAAACCTATATAATATCTGATTTGTTTTTTGAGGATGCTCCTCCCAGTTTCTTGCTCTTCTCAACACGTCTATTATGGCTATGCCTTCTACATCTTCGCCAGAATACCGCTTTAACTTTCTGGGTACTTCCACTATTTTATTCGCATATTCCTTCAAATCATTCCACTGAGTATTATATTTAGAAAAGGTGCTTTGTGAGTCTAATATTGCAATAATTATATTTGCTAACTTAGTTTCACATTCTCGCAGTTTTTCTAGCTTTTCTTTCGACTTGGTTATTACAGGGTTATCCTCTAAATACTGTTGATATTCGTAACACATTTCTTTTAACTTATTTGTATCTTTCCTTATTTTGAAAAGAATTTGCAATTCTTTTTTTGTTTTCAAAAAGCCCCTCCTCATTTCATCACGATTTTTTACCAAAAGTCACAAAATCATTTTGTCCGTCTGGTATTATCCAGTCCGTTTCGTCCTGTTCTGTCCACAAAATCTGGACGAAACAGCACGAAAAAGCACTAAATATACCTCATTTTCCGGCCCCGGCACACTAGGAGACGAAATACTCTACGGCGTTGTTCGGAAAGAATTCCTTGAACTCGCCGTAGAGCTGTGCTGCCAGCGTCTTATTGTGCGCGATGATCAGCGTCGGTTTATTTAATTGCTGGATGACGTTCGCCATCGTAAACGTCTTACCAGAGCCGGTGACACCCAAGAGTGTCTCGCATTGATTTCCCTCTTTAAAGCCTTTGACCAGCTGCTCGATGGCCTGGGACTGGTCACCGGTGGGTTTGTATTCTGATACTAATTCAAAATGATCCATAAAGACCTCCCATTATTCTATATCTAAATCAACATTTGCAGATCATTTCTCCATTTTTCCACGGAAGTGCTTTCTCATCTATTTCTTCCGAAGTAGACAATATTTCTCCTCGCTCAAAAGCAATATTTAAAGCTCTTTTTTCAAGAGGAACATCTTTCTTAATATGAAAAATTCTTGCTTACACACTAGAAGCATACCCTATTATATATTTAAATAAGATTCCCTAAAACTACGTTACCTTATTTTAATGCCTGAGCTCTTATAAATGATCCATAGTAAATCTCTTTTATGAATCTAGTATTTTCATTCTCTTCCGCTATTATAGCAAAGTATAAAAAGAAAGTACAGAACAAACATTCGAATTTGTTCTGTACTTAAAAAGAATCGAACAACCATCTCACTCAGGAAAACAATGTAAAAAACGCAAAGGGTCTGCCATTAGGAACTGATCAACCTTAACTCATTCTGGTATTTTTGCCCCGTATCACAAGATAACCACTGGTTACGCCCTCTTTTTCGGGATCCTGCTTTCGCACGGTACTTTTGTCTGGCATTTTCCGCATCCGTACCGAGGAGCGTATTTTTTCTTTGACGCTTCCAGAAATGCATCGCAAGGCGGGTGCTCCTTTCCCTTCTCCAGAGAGATCGCCCCTGCCGGGCACCGCCTGATACATGCACCGCACCGGGTACAGTACTCATAAATCCCGGTGTATGCTCTCCTGCGGGGTTCAAATTTTGCGCTGACAATAAGGCTTCCCAGCCTTCCGGCAATTCCTTTCTCCGTAATCAGGCCTTTCGAAAGGCCAAATGTCCCAAGGCCACTGACATAAGCCACATGCCGTTCTGACCAGTTGCTCGTGTAGGACGCTCCGTTCCACTTTTCTGTTCCTCCGGGATTTGGCTTTGTCACGCTTTCAAATCTTGGGTCGGATGCCGGAATCACACTGTCAATGTTCTCTTCCATCAGTAATCTGCGGATCTCATTGCAGACAGCGATTACAAATCTCTGTCCCTCAATTCTTGCATGGAGCCACTGAGGGGATGGCTCCGGACCGTCTGTCCAGTTGCTTTTTTTGACTTCCTCGGTAAACGGAAGGAAGAAGCTGATCACACTTTGTGCGCCTGGCAGCCATTCCTCAGGAAGAAGAAACTGAGGTCCTACCGCCTCCTCCTTCTTCAGATCTTTGAACATGGGATCCTTTCCATCTGCATATCCCCAGATAGGGGCGTCGTACATTTGAAGTCCTGCATATTCAGGCGCAATCGCATCCTCCCCGGATACATAATTCAGACTGCTTTTCATTACAAACTGTTTCATCTGGTTTTCAAGGAATTCTTTTTTCATGCTTTCCGCCCCTTTCTGCTTTTTCACATTTCTTTCCCAGCTTGCCTGGAAAAACTACAGGTACAATTCACACTCTTTTCTTACGGAACATACCGGCTGCAACATTTCTCCTACTTTTGCCACTGCCATAGGATTCAGTGCTCTTGCGCTGTGCGGACATGCTGCGATACATCCCATACAGGAGATACAGTCTTCTTCCCGGACCTTTGATGGGTCTTTCGGATCAATAGCACGCACCGGGCACTTTGCAGCGCAGGCTCCACATTTCACACATGCATCTGTCGGCATAGGAATCATTCCTCCGCCGCCTGCCTCCCGGTACGGACGGTTTCCTGGGATCGTTTCTGTCATCGAGCGGGTTCCTTTCTGAAGTTTCTGCCAGATCTGTTCCCCAAATCCATGCAGATGTTCTGTGTCCGTTTCATCCGGACGTCCGGACGCATACTGACGGGCGATAGAATGCTCCGCCACTGCAGCCACGGCCGCCACTGTCCGAAAACCGGATGTCTTGGCCAGATCTTCCATTTCGGCCAGCGTATCATCATAAGCCCGGTTTCCATACACACAAAGCAGGATACAGGCCGCTCCATTTCCCTGGATCTTAGAGAAACGCTGTGCGGCCACCGCCGGAACCCGTCCTCCGAAAGAAGGGACGGCAAATACCGCTACATCTTCGTCTGTCAAACGGAGATTGGAAAAATCTTTCCCATATTCCATCATATTTACTGTTTCCACCTTCTGATCCCAGACTTCCATCAGCTTTTCTGCCGCTTTTTCGGTTCCTCCAGTCGGACTGAATACTATTTTTACAACACGCATCTTTTCTTCCTCCTTTATGTAATTTTTAGATTTACACCTAATATTGATTATAACTTTGTTTTCATACATCGTCAATATTTACACTTCAGAAATCACATGTTATGATAAAATAGAATTAAGAACAGGAGGAATGTTTATGCATATCAGTACCAAGTGTTCGATTGCAATTCACTGTCTTGTCTTCATCAGTGAATACGGCGGTCAGACGCGTGTTACAAGTGAATTACTCGGCCGTTCTACCGGCTGCAATCCAGCCGCGGTCCGGAGCATTATCAGTGCACTGAAAAAGGACCATATGCTCCATGTGCGTACCGGTACCGGCGGAGCAACCCTTGCCTGTCCTCTGGAGGAAATCACGCTGTACCGGATCTATATGGCGGTAGAGCCGGATGCGCTGGAGAAGCTGATCGGTATTCATTCCATGCCGTCCCAACTTTGCCCTGTAGGCCGGAACATCCATGATGTACTGGAATCCTCCTACTGTAAAATCCGGAATGATCTTAAGGCCAGTCTTCAGTCTGTCACAATGAAAGAGATCGTAAATTCCTATCATCAGAAGCTTCAGGCAGAGCCGGAATCCTAATCATCGTTTCCTGGCTCTGCTTTCAAAATAGATAAACCGGTCAATGGAATCCAGAATATCCTGAAAATCTTCTCTTGGCGCCAGATCAATATAATTTTTCAGCAGTTCTGTCTCCTGCTTTTTATACTTTCCATAATAAATATCATAAAGATTGTGCCCTCTGAGATGAATTCGAATTTCCTCCATATGCTTTTTCACGTCTTCCGTCGTTTTCAAATCTTCTCCCAGTACTTCCAGTAGTTTTTTCCCGCTTCGTATTTTATGCAGATACTCCTTCCATTTTTCCAGAAAAATTTCATAAAAGGCTTCTTCCGACGATACGATGCCAAGCTTAGCCATGACAGAAGGATTGAGAAAATAATTTTCAAACGAATAATACTTCAGAATGAGTACGTTTTTCTCTGTCACCCGCGGGAGCCGGTCCACATCTTCCTGATTGCGCTCTTCATAATATCTGCAGAGCTGACGCTTCAGCTCCCCTGGATCCTTTCCGTCTCCGTCCCGGATCATCAGGAAATTGTCCCTCAGATAAATCTGATTCATATATTTCAAATTTGCATACGTCTTGATATTGGTACAACTGTTTGTGGTAATAATGGCGATTCTGGAAAGGGTACCGTCTTCTTCGTACGTCTCATCATAGTACTTCCGGATCAGAAGGGGCAGTCTGCTCTTGTCCTGTTTCCCTTCCACAATGAAAACGAAATTCACATTCATAAGGTCATTAGCCGAATATCCCAGATCATCCAGGACTTCGCTGATATCAGTCTTCTCCCGGACTTCGGAAGCCCCATCCTTTCCGATCAATACCTGTCGGATCTGTCTGCTGTTAAAGTTTGCCAGAAGGTTCGGCGCATGGGTGGAAAAAATCACCTGACTCTTTCTGGAAAGCCGGTAAAGGATGTCCCCTGTTACCTTCTGCAACTTCGGGTGCAGAAAGATCTCAGGATCTTCCACCAGAATCAGATCGGTTCCTGCCTCTTTCGTCTCCTCACAGGTCTCCAGCAGTGAGAGCATATAGATGCTCCGCATTCCTTTTCCCATACTGTCAATGCTTCTGGCTCCGGTCTGATCGTCTCTGCAGATTTCTGTCGTAACGGACAGCATCTGATCCATATCCCGGTTCATGGAATAACGGATTGTCTCTTTTCCACCGTTTTTACGAAAATTGGCGTTTACCCGCTGAGAAAAGCTGTCCAGATTCAACTGGTAGAGCTTGTATTCCAGCAGTTTTGCAGCTTCAAACGCATTCAGCTCTGCGGTTTTCTTCTTGTGGATCAGGCCAATACAGGAAAAGCAGTGATTGCAGACTTTCGCCATATCAAACATACAGCTGCCGGAGCGCATCCTTTTTATCAGATCATCCTCCTGCATCATCCAGAGATCCTCCTCGAAATTTTCCAGATCCCTCTGCGCATCGATATAGTAGATTTTCGGGAAAATCATGGGGATATAGCGATTATGCTTGGTCAGTCCATCTCCATAGCGGACTTTTCCATCTCTGTTGATCGTACACTCAAATGTCACTTCTCTATTTTGATAAGAAGGGAGCTTTCTGCAAAAATCCCGATACCAGGAATCATACCGTCTGTAGGAACTGACCAGTCCACATTGATGAAACCGCTCCAGATCCTCTTCATCCAGTGAAAAGGTAAGCATAATCTCAATATTCGGGTAGTCTTCCCGAAAATCTTCCGGCTGTACACGGTAGATGCCTCCGGCGGCCCGGATCGCATCCAGAATCGCTGTCTTTCCTGTGCTGTTCTGTCCTACCAGGATCAGAGCCTGTTCCACATCCGGTATATGAATCTCCCGGATGGATTTAAAATTTCGGATACGGATATCCTTGATCCGCATGGAAACACCTTCTTTCCTTCCTTTTAATCTTATTGTAACAGGATCATTTCTCCTCTTCCAGTACAAAAATGGCCGGGAAGAAATTCTCACTTTCTTCCCGGCCATCCGTTTTTTCTCTTATTTTGAAATGGTCTCTCCCGCTTCTACTGCATTGATCTTTTCCTGAATAGAAGCGACCGATGCATCATCCGGTATAATAACGGAAAGCGGTCCTCCGGAATAAGAATAACAATATTCCGAGGAGGATGTTCCCTCCGCCGCTACAGATACAACATTCCATCCATTCATTCCCGCCAGTTGTACTCTGACCAGTTCCTGCAGCTGGCTTGTGGACATATTTGTCTCAGTATTGCCGCTGACCTGATCTATCAGACGAGGCCCTTTGATCAAAATGGATGGAGACGCAGCCTTTTTCAGCATAGCTTCAATCACCGCCTGCTGATTCTTTCCTCTCTGATTATCTCCGTCTGCCAGAGCATGACGCTCCCGGCAGAATGCCAATGCTTCCTTACCGTTAAAATGATTGGTTCCCTCTTTGACATCGACAACCATACCGGACTCGTCTCCTGTCGTAAAGGCAAGCTCAGAATCCACATCGATACCTCCAAGGGTGTCTACCATCTCGATCAATGAGGTAAAGTTGACACGTACATAAAATGGAATATCTACATCGTACAGCTCTTCCAGTGTTGCCATGGACGTTGCAATTCCATAGGTTCCGGCATGAGTCAGCTTGTCCGGATACCCTCCGGATACTCCCGGAATCGGTACATAATAATCCCGCGGCGTTGTCACAAGAAGAATCTGTTTTGTCTTCGGATTTACCGTTGCAATAATATTGACATCGCTTCGGCTTTGCTGGGTAATATCACCGTATACGTCAATTCCACTGATATACACGCTGAACGGATCCTTTGAAACATCGATAGACGCTGCTGTTTCCTTTAATTCCGGCGCCTCATTGCCATCCGTGATATCATTTAACGCGGAGCGGACCTCAAACATATAAAATGCAGCCACCAAAAGGACTGCACTGATCAGAAGTCCAAGGAGCCCTCCCAGGAACCGCTTTTTGCGGAACCCATTCTGCATCCGGTAAATCAGAAGTGCCAATATTAACAGGACAACCGCCCCGATCCCCAGATACAGCCACGGGATCATACCCAGATAGACCGCCGATGCTAAAAATACAGCAGTTGCAATCAACTGGATCAGCAGGATCAGTTTCCCGTTTTTCTTCCGGTTTCTCCTGCCTGTACCAGAGTAATCATCCTCCGTTCCCCGTCTTCTGGAAGATTTTCTCTCCTTTGGATAGCCAAAGCCGAGATCTTCTGGCATCCGGGTTCTCCTTGGTCTTTCCTCATAGTCATAATCATCGTAATCGTCATAGTCATCATAATCGTCATATCCATTGTAGTCATCATAATCACTGTAACGATCATATGTATCATATCCGGTATACCGACCGTTTCTCCTGTTCCGAATATAGCTTTCGTCTATTTCATTTCCATCGTAATCCGTATACCGACTTCTGGAACGTCTTCCGGAGCTGCTCTGCTTTTTACGTCTCTTCATAGCCTGGTCGTAGGCCTGTCTTTCCTGACGGCTCATTTTTGACATCGTTCATCTTCCCTTTTCTCTTATTTATTCCCTCGTTAGATTATATCCCGTATCTGGAAAAGAAGTCAAGCCGGGGAGCTGCAAAAAAAGCCGCAAAAAGAAAGCCGGATTCCCGGCAAATCCCGTGTTTGCGCAGGTTTCCAGCTTTCGGTCTGCTTTGTTTTCACAAAAAATTAAGAAATCTGTGAGCATTTTGTTTTATTTGACATTCGATTCCCATTTCCGGTAAATCGCTTCCAGAGCATCTGTCACGCCTTCAATTCCAAGAAGGCTTGCATTGAAAAGCATTCCATGAGCCTCGATGCTTCCCCATTCTCTTCCGGTATGCGCTTCATAATATGTCTTTCTGTCCCGGTCCATCTTTTTAATCCGATCCCACGCCTGTTTGGAATCCAGGCCGTAGATCTTCATAATCCGTCGGATCCGGTCTTCTTTGTAAGCGTAGATGAACGTATGAATGCAGTTGCTGTAGTCTCCTAAAATGTAATCTGCACATCTTCCTACAAAGATACACGGTCCTCTCTCAGAAAGACGGGTGATAATGCTGGACTGTACCTCGTAAACCTTGTCGCTTAACGGTACAGATTCGTTGCTGTCATTGATAAATACAGTGTAATCACGCATATTTACCACATATGCGGAAAGAAATTTGCCCAGGATCGTCTCGTCTACCTTTTCTGCTGCTTCCTGGCTGATTGACAGCTCATGTGCAGCCATGGAAATCAGATTGTTGTCATACAGTGGAATATTCAGACGTTCCGAAAGGCGGTTGCCCACCTCATGTCCTCCGCTTCCAAATTGTCTGCCAATGGTTATAATGGTATGATTCGTCATATGCACACACTCCTTCCCGTCTGTAAGTGAACGATGGAATCAGTTTTTCTTTTTTCGAATCTGAAGCTGTAAATTCACACTCATCGGATTGATCGTCACGCCTCTGGTTTCCGGTGCCAGAAGATCCGGTATCTTTTCCGCCGGAATCACTGCTGTCCGGAAATGATTGGATCTGTTAAACTTCTGAAATTCCAGAATATCCGTAAATACCGGCTGATAGGCATCCCCTTTCTTATCCTTCAGAAGCGGAATCCCCTTATCAGCCTCAAACGCCACTATATAGCGTCCTCTGGAAAAATGAGCCATCACTTCATCCTGCAAATCTTTAATTTCCGTCTCTCCTTCTCCAACCTGAAGTCTCCTGGTCTTCTGCATCAGGTAAATTGCGGTCAGAACAAGCTCCGGATTTTCCACACGGATCTTCCCTTCCGGGATCTCCTTATCCTCAGCTCTATGTACAATCTCCCGGAGCTGGAAGCGAACCTCCTGCTCTGTATTCGGTGCGGCAACCACACAGTTGACTCCCATGGTATACAGATTGGAAAAGAAACGCAGAAGCTGGCTGTTCTCTACTTTCACAAGACTGACCGGCTCCTTTTTCTCCATAAGGGCTTTCGCCGCCTCCTGTGCATCTTCCAGCTTCAGAAATACAAAAATTTCATCATCGAAGGTATCCGGATCACAGACAACATATGGCATTCTGGTACATCCGGATGCAATCGTATATATCTCCGATGCCTTCTGAATCGTCCGGATCATCTCCTGGCGGCCGGCTGCTGTTTCATTTTTCTTTACATCACTCATGATCTATATCGTTCCTTTCTGTTATCGTTCCTGTACAGATATAGTATAAACGATTTTCCTGAAACCTACAATTCTTTCTGTCTGTTTATTTCCGCAGATGCATGTGACTTAGAAAAATAAACAGAGCCATTCCAAGTGCCAGAATATAGCCAAAAGCTCCAAGTGCCGGAATCCCCCAGATCTTTGGTTTCATATCGGTTGTACAGATAATGCTGGAACTGATCAGCAGCGCCGTCGCAATGAATCCCATCACAAGCCGTTTTACGATCCGGCTTAACATGGCATTCAGATCGTCTGTGGCATGAAGATCCAGATTGATCCGGTTCTGCCCTTTCAGAAATCCGTGCATGATATCTGCCGTCAGTGCCGGAATATCCAGGGCTTTGTGAAGGGAACGGTAGATGCTTCTTGCATTTTTCTTGAGCGCTTTCTTCCAGTTCCTGTCCAGATAGTAGTCACCTGCCATCCGCGCCGCTGCAATATCTACCATATTAATCTCCGGCGCAAGGTCCGCCAGAACTCCTTCCATGTGAGTCAGTCCCCGCGCAAGCATTGTCAGACCGTGAGGCATCCGGATTTTATTCTTCTTCATGACTTCCATCAGATCCTGGATTACATCTGCCAGATCGATATTCCCCATGTCCACCGTTCCGTACTTGGACAGAAGATCTCCGATATCACGGTACAGCTCACTCTGATCCGGTCTCCCCTGAAATTCTCCCAGGGCCATGACTACTTCCAGTATCAACGCAACGTCATTGGCCGCCACTCCTTTTACCGCCTCGGCGATCAGATCTTTATCCCGCTCAGTCAGGCGGCCCATCATCCCCATGTCAATCCAGATAATCTTTCCGTCCCGGATCCGGACATTGCCCGGATGGGGATCCGCATGAAAGAATCCGTCGTCCATTACCTGTTTGATATAGTTATCTACCAGTTTGGTCCCGATTTCTCTCAGATCGTATCCGTTCTCTATCAGCTTTTCCTTCTCATCGATTCCAAAACCATCAATATATTCCATCACCAGAACATGAGTTGTCGTATACTCCTTATAAAGAGCCGGCGTTCCAACAAAGGCCACCTCTTCATTCTTTTTTGCAAATTCCTCCATGTTGGCAGCTTCGATCAGGAAATTCATCTCCTCCTGCGTGACGCTCCAGAGCTCATCCAGCACCATGTCCAGATCCACAAGCCCTTTCATGCTGATAGGTGGAAGCAGACGGACTGCCTTGTGCAGCAGTCCGATGTCCCGTGACATGATATCATAGATTCCCTGTCTTTGGACTTTCACCACCACATCTTCCCCTGTTTTCAGGACTGCCTTGTGCACCTGGGCGATCGATGCAGAGCCAAGAGGCTCCGGATCAATCCAGGAAAAGATTTCCGAATACGGACATCCGTATGCCTCCTCCAGCACTTCCTGTACCTGTTTGAAGGGCATCGGCGCCACATCGGAGCGGAGCCGCATCAGTTCATCGCAGTATTTTTTCGGAAGAATATCGGAATGCATGGAGGCAATCTGCCCCAGTTTGATGTAGGTCGGCCCAAGTTCCTCCAGAATGATTCTGAGTTTTTCGGGCGTCACGCCCCGCGAAATCGAATTCTTGTGGAGCACCGCTGTAATTTCTCTTAATCGTTTTCCATATTTCTCCGATGTTTGACTACTCATTGAAACTATTCTGTCTCTCCTTTATCCTCTGATGTTTCCTCTTCCGACTGGCACTCCTGCTCTTCCTCAGCGCCTTCTTTTTCCGGCTCCTCTTCCATCTTCTGAAGGGTCTCTTTTAACTGAGAGAGCTGCTCCGGCGTCATCTTCCCAAGCAGTTCCTGAAGCTCTTCCGGAGAAGAAGGTTTCACTGAAACATTGACCTTTTCTTTTACGGTTTTCCTGATATTGTGCTTCAGCTCTTCATTGAGCACCTTTCCCTGTTCTACCGTAAGCTCCCCTTTCTTTACCATTTCATCCAGGAGCTCCTTGGACTTTTCTGCTGTAACCGCAACGGCTCCTACTCCTGCAAGCAGTACTTTCTTTAAATTTTCTCCTAATCCATCCATATGTAAGTCTCCTTTCTTTTGCAATCACCAAAACCAGTGTATGATATGCGGGATGAAAATCAAAAGCCCGATGATCACAGATGCGATCGCAGCAATCAACACCGCCCCGGCCGCAGTATCTTTGGCCAGTTTCGCAAGCGGTCGCTTTTCTTCTGTCACCAGATCCACAACCGCCTCCACCGCCGTATTGACAAGTTCCAGCGACATTACCATCGCACAAAGAATCAGGCAGATGCACCATTCTGTCACCGTCAGCCTGACAACAGCTCCGGCGGCCAGCACCAGAATCAACGCTGTACAGTGGATTTTCATATTCCGCTCTTTTCGGATTCCTGTCCAGATGCCCGAAAACGCATATCCAAAACTTTTCCATAACGGATTCTTGTTGCCACCCGGCATTATTATCATCCCCCATCTTTTTCCGGGATGCTCCCGCTAATTTATTATTATTTTATCAAATTTCGCTCCAATTAGCCAGTCTTTCTCAATTCTTTTTTATTATTTTCAGAATTTTTCACTTAAAATAACTTCTGACTATTTAAAACTGCATTCTGTAATATCAATTCCATACTTTTTCTTTTTTTGCTGAATCTATTGCCAAAAGTCCGGAAATAGTACAAAATGGAACCAGTAACAATCAACAAGCATACAACAGGAGAAAAAAGATGAGATTATATGTAGCTTATGGAAGTAACCTGCACAAAAAGCAGATGGAAGAACGCTGTCCAGGCGCCGTTCCTTACGCAGTCGGCACTCTGGAGGGCTGGGAACTGATTTACCGGGGTCTGGATCCGGAAAAAATCTATGCAACGATTCGGAAATCAGAAGGCGCCTCTACACCGGTTGCTCTCTGGGATATTACTCCGGAAAACGAAAAGAGCCTGGATGAATACGAAGTCTATCCGACTCTCTACTACAAAGAGGATATTCCTGTGAGACTGGAAAATGGTAAAACTATCACCGCCATGGTCTATATCATGGCAGAAGATGCAAAGCCGGGCCGCCCGTCCGATGCATATATCCAGACAATCCGGGAAGGTTATGAGGACTTTGGACTGGATGTATCCATCTTTGAGGCATCTCTGGAACACGGCTGCTGTTAAGGAGCTTCCTGTCTGAAGGCAAAGAGAAAAAAAGAGAACCTGCTCATCCTGAAATCTTTATTCAGGCGAGTGGGTTCTCTCTTTATTCTTATCTGTTTTTAAAATCACAAAGGCCCCTGCCAATATCAATATAATCCCTCCGATGCGCCATGTCATTTCCATGGACCAGATTTCCGCGATCTTTCCCATCAACAGCATAGATGCATAGTTAAAAATACTGACTACCATTGAATGAAAAGACAGGACCGTGGCCCTGTTCTCATTACTGATCCCCGTGTTCAACACCGTCTCTTTGAGCGGGTAAATGACCCCAAGGAAGCATTCAAACAGTAAGATGCCCGCAAGCAGACTCCAGAAAGTATGCAGATATGCCAGGGCAAATACACTGATTCCACAAAGAGAACTGATCCATGCAAGAGCCGAAAAGGACCGTTTCCTCCATCGTTCCAGCAATGCATTTCCCAGGAGCATGGCAGCGCGCATCAAAACCCATGCCAGCCCGATCACCGTATAATTGACACGGTCAAAACTATGCAGTACCGGCGACCAGAATACAAACACCGGTGAAAATGCAAACGTCAGAACACTGTTAAACAGAATGACATTCCAGACATTCCGGTCTTTCATACAGTACTGAACACTGTCTTTGATGACTTTTCTAATGCCGGAAGCCGCTTCGGACAGCTTCCTTTGATTCCGCGTCTTTGCCACCATTTCTACCTTTGGCATAACGGTAAGACTGATTCCAATATAAAGCACCGCAGCAATCAATGCCAGTAGAAAAATTCCTTCCATGTACACATCTGCAATAAGTCCTCCCATCAGTCCCGAAAGAATCATCATGACAGAAATTCCTTTGTTTTTCAGAATAAAGACAGTCCGGCTTTCTTCTTTGGATGTATTATCGATTACCCAGGCATCCAATGTACCAGATTCAAACGCGCACGCAGTTCCCAAAGCGATCTGGGCGGTCAGAAAAGCCGGCATCGTATTGCAAAAGAGGAACAGCAGATTCGTTACAGCCATTAAAATTCCGCTGAGAACAGTTGTCCTGACATATCCAATCGAATCAGCCAATGCCCCTGCCGGAATTTCCATACAAAACGAAACAATCAGCGACATGGCAACTACAAGATTGGCCTCCATCGTATTCAGTCCTTTGCTGTACAGGAACAGGACAAAGGTCGCTCCTGTAATCCCGGCATAAAACTCAAACAGACAATTAAGCAGAAGGAATGTTCTTCTTACCTTCTTCCTTCTGCCCTGTTCCAGGTCAATACACTCCACTCTTTTCCCCTCCCCTCTTTTCCAGATCAACTGAATATATTATATCGATTATATCACTGCTATTTTCTAATCACAATCTTACTAATAATTTTCACTCCGACTTCAGTGAAGTCAGCAGAGCGACACCGAGAATTACAACACCGCCAATGAGTTCTCTGGTGCTTGGTACTTCTCCCAGAAAGGCGAAGGCATATATAATCCCGTACACGGTTTCCATGCCGGATATGATTCCGGCTGTCTGTGCTTTTACTTTTCTCTGAGCCGCCACATAGAGCGAATGTGCGAATGCAGTGCAGATAAAGCCGATTGCTGCAATGCCGACAATATTTGGCGTTGTCCATTCTGTTTTCACAAGGAACATGACAGGCAGCAAGAGGACTGCGGCGGTTCCCTGCTCATACAGACAGACTGTCCTTGCCGCATAACTGCGGGAAAGATAGCGGTTTGCCAGAGACAAGACCGCATAGGAAAGGCTGGCCGCCATTCCCCAGAGGATTCCGATGGTAACCTGGTTTTCCAGGGAGAATTCCGGCACGGTAATAAAGACGCCGACAAGCAGAACTGCCGCACTCAGCACACTTTTCATTTTCAGCTTTTCCCGGAACAACAGGGGCTCTAGAAAGGTCAGAAACAACGGGAAGGTAGAAAATGTGATCGTTCCGATTGCCACGGAAGCGCTCTGAATAGACTGAAAAAAGGTCGTCCAGTGAACTGCCAGTATGGCCCCTGCAAAGACGGCAATGCCATAATCCTTCCTGTATTTCAGACGCAAATTCGCTCTTCCTGCAAGAGAAAGCAGCAAAAGCAGGAGGGAAGAACAGATCACCCTCCCTCCTGCAACAATCACTGCCGGAGCCGTCACAAACTGTCCAAGAACAGCAGACAGTCCAAACAGCATGACTGCAATATGCAGCGAAATCAGACTCTTTTTGTACTCCTTTGGACTGACTGTATGTTCCTCGTTTTGCATTGCACTTCACGCTCCTCTGTTATGTCCGTTCGATTCGTTTCTTTCGTTTTCGGCTCTCTGTCCCTGCAAACCCAGAGATGATCAGTGTCCCAATCCACGCGCACGCCGCCCAGCTTCCGTATACTTCCAGTTCTTTCAGATAACATGCACGGATCGTTTGATATAACGCCTGTCCGCTCCATTTGTTGTCTACAAAAAAGTCCCGGATTCCATTGACATAAAATCGGAGATCCAAAATCTGTTCCGGCGGCAGGAATTCTCTTGGGATTTGAAGCCGTCCTGTAATATAATAGACCAGTACCAGCCAGAATGCAATCATCAGGATTCCTTCCAGTCCCTGTCCCCACTGCTTCTCCTGAAGCCTGCCAAGTTTTCGGATGCTCACAATCAACAAAATCACGCTTGCCAGACCGATCGCAGCAAGCCACGCAAGCACTCCCGCCTGCCCGGTCATTCTGCGATGTGAAGACAGGTTCAGACTTTCCCCGTCAAAAGGCCTTCCAAATAAGTTCTCTGTAAAATCAGATACCTGATTGAGCAGCACCGGTTTTTCATTTTTGCTCGTCACATGATAGAGCTGTCCGCCGTTTTCTGACGCTCCCAGACTCTTCACCTGATACCCTTTCGTTCCTGCCTGTTCCAGATCCGATGATTCCAGCGGCTCCTCCAGTTTCAGAAGTACTCCCTCCGGAATCCGGTCCATCTGTCCTTCCATCCCGCGTCCGATCAGAATGTAAACCGCCGCCATCCCTGCAATCATCAGAACCGCTGCAAGAAACACAATGCGTCCTTCTTTTCCCCTTCTCTCTAATGTCTTTTTCATCGTTCTTCCCCCGCAATCACGACCGCATCTCCATCCTCCAGCGGCCACGCAGAATAATTTACAATTTTTCTCATTTTACCCTGATCGTTTCTCACCCACTGAGAAAGGATATACGCTTTATTTCCCTCTTCCCACATCGGATATGCTTCTACTTTTTCAACATAAAGTTCCTTCCCAAAAAGTCCCTCCCGCTCTTCCACACTGAAAAAAGCGGTTGTAAAATCTTCTTCCCGGAAGCAGGAAACCGGAAGCGTATACATCTCTTCCATTCCTTCCTCAGAGCACTGAATGGCGCCAACGGTTTGCACCTCAATCCGCATCATTTTCTCTATCCTGAGGGACAGGACTGTGCAGATTAAAAGAAGCAGAAATACTGCACATCCCGCAGTCCAGACTTTTTTCTTTTTCATACTCATCAACTCCATAGAATATCTCTTAATCCGTCCGTCAGTTCCTTATGATAATACAGGAAGAAGAAAGTCACAGGAATCAGGCACAGAAGTCCACAAACGGACTGTACTGCCATGCTGTTTTCCATGACACTTGCCAGAAAAACGGAAAGCGGGTAATCCAGTTCTCCTTCCAGGAAAATGATCGGCTGTTCTACCATATTCCAGCTTTCCACAAACGTGAGCACGAACAATGTTACCACTGCCGGCTTGGCCGCCGGCACCACAATATATCTGACAATCTGAAGCTGATTGGCCCGGTCCAGTCTTGCCGCTTCCAGCCATTCATCCGGTATGGACTGAAAGATAAAAGTCAGCCACACCGTGCCAAACGGCGAGAAGATACCCGGTATAATCAAAGATTTCCAACTGTTGAGAAACCCCAGTTTCTCCATCAGAATGTAATTCGGAAGCAGTGTTACCTGCACCGGAAGAATCATAAAGAGTGCCATCACAAGCAACCAGAATTTTTTCCCAATGAACCGGTATTTTGCAAACGCTGTTCCTGCCATACAGGAAAGTACTGTCTGTCCTCCCGCAATCAAAAGACACATGCCAAGGCTCCGCCAGAACTTCACCAGGTAGCCCGGACTTTCCAACAGCACTTCATAATATCCCATCAAGGATACTCCTGCCTCTTTTCCTTCCCACACCGAACAGACCAGCATATAGATGACCGGATAGAGAAAGACAAGAGACAACAGCCCAAGCAGGAGAATCCGTTTCTGTCTCTTCTTAGCCATACTTTTTCCCCCTCCTTACAATCAGATACAGCACATAACCGACTCCTGCAGCCAGCACAAGCGCCACCACAATGCTGACCGCCGCGGCAGAAATCTTCTGGTAATTCAGATTCTGGAAGTTATTGTTCATAAAGTGCTGCAACAGATAAATACTGTCGTCTGGATAATTGCCTCCAAGGAGGAATGCTTCTCTGTAACATTTGAAGGCGTTCATCACAGAAAGAACAATCGTAAAAATGAAAGTCGGTATCAGCATCGGCCAGGTAATATACCGAAAAGACTGCACCTTTCCCGCACCAAACAGCGTTGCGTACTCATAGTACTCTTTCGGAACCATCTGAAGCCTTGCAAAATAAATCAGCACATAGTATCCGGTAAACCGCCAGCAGTACAAAATGCACAGCACCCAGAACGCAGCCGGAGAATCCAGCCAGTTCTTCGCCTCCCCTCCCAGAAGTTCTGCCACCTTGTTCCAGATCCCGGACTCGCCCCACAGGAACTGAACGCCAAGGACCACAGATGCAATCGGCAGAATCATCGGGTAAAGGAAGGAAAGCTGGAAAAACCGTACTCCTTTGACTGCATTCTGCAGCAGCACGGAAAGCACCATAGCTCCCAAAAGTGTCACCGGCACTGTCACGATCATATAACGCAGCGTATTTTTGACCGCCAGAAGAAACATCTCATTTTCAAACACATCCTGAAAATTCGCCATTCCGACAAATTCTCTCTTCCCGATTCCAAAGGATACCGAATACCAGACCGTAATCAGAAACGGTACGAAATAAAACACCAGGAATCCGGCCAGTGCCGGAAAGGCAAGCAGAAATCCGCTGTTTCTTTTTCTCATCGCTTTTCCCCTCCTCTCCTTTGCCGTTTTCTACTCAGATACCATCATCTTGTAGGTATTCCATACATTATCAGCAAGTTTATCAAGATCTTCGCTCCAGTCATAGTCCGGATAATCCGCTTTCCATCTAATTTGAACCAGACCTTCAAACATTTCTCTTTCCACACTGGTCAGGAAAAATGCTCCGTCAAGTTCGCGCAATGATCCTCGCATTTCCTGCAGGATTTCATCAGATGGATAATGCATCCATGCTTCCAATGCACTCTCCTGCACCGGGGCATAAGCATAGTCGAGATACCCCCAAAAAACAGGTAATATCATGGAATCATCCGAATGCTCTCTGCTATACTCCTGGCTTCTGTCATTTAAAAACAACATCAGGAAATCATAAGCATCCTGCTTCAAATCGCTGGACATTCCAACAGCCCCATACGACATAATCGACGCCATTTTTCTGCCTTCCATATCCGGAACAATTTGTGGATTAATCGTGGATTGTTTATCCGAATACAGTGCAGCTGTTGATACTTCAAACCCATACCGGCTATCTATATCCGAGCTTATGACTTCCTCCCCTACATCCGCATCAAATCGAAGGCTGTCCTGAGCCAGTTCTTTCCATTGCTCCTTATCAAATTTCACTTTTGCAGTTTCATAATCTGCTGCAGGCTGTATCCATCTCGCACTTTGCACTTCTAAATTATAAAATGCCTGTTTCAGACGGAAATCTTCAGAATCCGTTGCCTGCGCCAGCCATTCCTGCAACGTATCTCCCGTCATTTTTTTCCATATTGTCTGCTCTTGGCAGCACATAGTACTCTACTGACATCGGAATAATATACTGTCGCCCGTCATATTGTCCCGCTTTCAAAATGTTTTTATTATAGGTGCTTTCTTCCCAATAAGAATCCTTCTCCATAAATTCATCCAACGATGCCAGTGCCCCACTCTGCATCGTCTGATATGGATTTTCCAGTAACGGCATAACCTCTTCCACAGTATTCTCCGGCTCTGGGACCATGATGTAAACATCCGGCCCTTTTCCAGCCATAATCTCCGTCCGGAGTTTTTGGATTTCTATCTCTCTCTTTTCCTTATCATCTGGAAGTTTATGAATTTCCACTTCTATTGCACTGTCCACACCTTCCAGAAATCTTCCGGCAAATTTGACCTCTTCATACAGCCTCCCATCCGTCACAACCCGCAGCGTTTTCTTCTCTTCACTCTTCTCCTCCGTCCCACAGCCACAAAGTCCTGCGGTTAACGCACATACACAGATAAGTGCCGCTCCCTTTCTGATCACATGTTGTTTTCTCATAATTTCTTCCCTCCTCTCTTTGAATTTCTGTTTTTCTACTCCGATACCAATATCTTATAAGTAGCAATAGCATTGTCAGCCATCTTGGAAATCTCCATTTTCATGTCATCATCCGGATTTCTCATACTGCCAAGCACAGTCATGACTGCATCATTCAGTGCCCGGTCTCCTTCTGTCAGGAAATACGCACCGTCCAGCTCTCGAAAAGTTTTTCGCATTTCCTGAAGCATTTCCTCCGATGGGAAATCCGCCCATTGCCAAAAGGCAGACTCCTGCACCGGCATATTAATTCCATCCAGATATCCAAGCAAACTCGGTAATCCTGTGGCCGAATCATCCGCATGTTTTTTACTGTATTGTTCTGTCTGGTCATTTAAAAACAGCATGAGAAAATCATATGCCTCTTTTTTTAGATCACTGGACCTGGCCACTGCCCCATAAGACATAATTGTTGCCATTTTCTTTCCGTTAATATCAGGGACAACTTGCATATCTAATTGAGATGCATTCTTTTTGAACAGTGTATTTTTCGTTGCTTCAAAATATTGAAACTTTTCTTTCCCAACTACATCCTTATAAGTCTCTTTCTCAAATTGATAATGCTCCTCTAAAAATCCCATCCATTTTTCTTTTTCAAACAGCATTTCTTTCGTTTCATAATTCACTGCAGGCTGCATCCATCTCGCACTATGAGAAGTAAACGTATAAAGCATTTGTTTCAAACGAATATCATCGGAAGCACGGATCTGTTCCAACCATTCTCCCAGTGTATCTCCCGTCATCTCTTCCATGTCTTTTGGTCTAGGCAACACATAATAGCTTACCGACATCGGAATAATATACTGCCGCCCGTCATATTGTCCCGCTTTCAGAAATACTTCATTGTATGAGCTGTCCTTCCAATAAGCATCTTTCTCCATATATATATCTAAAGATGCTAATGCTCCGCTCTGCATGGTTTTGTATGGATTCTCCATCAGAAATCCACCTTCTCTTATTGCATTTTCCGGAATACTATCCATCAAAAAGACATCCGGTCCTTTTCCTGCCATAATCTCTGTCCTGAGTTTCTGAATTTCGGCTTCTCGTTTTGCTTTGTCTGTCACAAGCGCCTGAATTTCTACCTGTATTTCACTGTTCGTACCTTCTGTGAATTCTGCCGCATCCTTTACACTATGATAAAATGTTTCCTCTGTCACAACCCGCAGCGTTTTCTTCTCTTCACTCTTCTCCTCCGTCCCACAGCCACAAAGTCCTGCGGTGAAGACCGCCACGCTCAGCAATGCCATCCCTTTTCTTAGCAGAATTCGCCTTTTCACAACCTTTCCCCCTTTCTTATTCCGTTTTCGTCTTCTATTGTCTAAATTATATCATTGCTATATCTTATTGTCTATTATTATGATTTTCATTTTGCTTTTTTTGTGATAACATTTAATCGTATATAGTATTTGTCAGCGTTTTTCTCCTCTCATTTTCAGATATCAATCCGTATTTCTTACACTGATTTTTTCTGATTATTGAAAATATTGCAACTTTTTACCCCCCCCCCATTATAAATTGACACATATTTATCGCATTGCTATAATAAAAGAAATACAATTTAAAGGTGGGCAAAAGTATGATATGTGTAAACAGTGTTAATAAATCTTTTCAAGGAAATTGTGTACTGAATCACATTGATTTTAAGATTCCGGACCAGACGGCTACTGCACTGATCGGTCCAAATGGAATCGGAAAAACGACACTTCTGAATATCCTGTGCGGTTCTCTGGAACCGGATACCGGAGAGGTGACCTGCGAGACTCCTGATTTTCAGAAAGAAATTTTCACGGTTCTTTCTGGTTCTCACCAGCTATACGCCAAAAATACTGTAAAAGAGAATATCGAATTTCTCGCTGTGCTCCGAGGGCTCTCATCTTCCGAGATTCGATCGAATCTGGAAATGTACCGGACCGCTTTTCCTCTTTACGATTCCGTCAAAAGCAAGCTGTTTGAGGAACTTTCTACCGGACAGAAGCAGTTGATGATTCTACTTGCGGCTCTAATCACAGATTCCCGATATCTGATTCTCGATGAGCCCACCGAAGGGCTGGATCTGGAACATAAGCGTGCGCTTTTGAAGGCGGTTTCTTCCATGAAAGGTTCCAGGACGCTTTTGATCACATCCCATGATCCGGACTTCATCACGGCTGCCGCTGAGTACTTTCTTTTTCTGAAAGACGGGAAAATCGTTACAGAAAAGGAACAGCTTGACAAAAACGAATTTCTAAGAATTTATGAATCATTATATTTACAGGGGGAACAGCTATGAGAATGATCTGGTATGAATGTAAGATGGATGTATTAAGGACGTTTCGTTATAAAATGGGACTGGTTTCAGATCTGGTGATTTACACTCTGCTTCTGTGCTTTTTCTTCTGGTCCAATACCGGCCAGTCCTTTCAGGCACAGTACGGCATTGACAATTATCAGGCGCTTCTACTGTTCGGCTACATCGCATGGACCTTTTCTGTCACAGCGATTTCCACTATTGCATCACAGCTTCTGACAGAACTCCAGCGCGGCACACTGTTTTTCAAACTGCATTCCCGCCTTCCGCTCCAGATCCTCTATCTGGGAGACCTGCTTTCTTCGGTGCTTGTGCAGACCATTGTTGTAATCATATATTCGCTGATCACCTTTTTCATTTTTCATGTGCGGTACACGATTACGCTGCCCATCATAGCCGCCTTTTTTATTTCTGTTTTAGGTATGTACGGTATTGGATTGATGATTGCGGGACTTTCTCTCTATTACAAGCGAATCGGTGCTGTTGTGCTTCTGGTACAGCTGTTTCTTCTCTTTGTGACCGATACAATTCCTACGTCACCTGTCATCACCGGTGTTTCCAGAGTGCTTCCGCTTACCATGTGTAACACCGTGATCCGAAACAGCCTTCTGCACAGAGAGCTTGGAACCACATTTCTTCTGCTTTGTGTGGTCAGCCTTCTTTGGTTTCTGGCGGGGTATCTGATGTTTGACCGTTTTATGAATCGGGCCCGAAAAAAGGGCAATCTTCTTTTATATTGATCGAACAATCTATATCATGAATTTATCCAGAAGAGAACGGGTTTCCGATTCGGCAAAAGGAACCCGTTCTCTCTCTTTTCATAACCTGATATTGAAACAGTTTTATCACTCAAAATCAGGAGGTATGAGAATGGGTATTACAAACGCAAACAAAGAAATCCATGTCTCGCAGATTCCCTGCGGAGGCACATTCCAGGTGACACTTGCCCTCTCGGCGGCCCCGGATATTTCAGAGAATCCGACAGATATCGTCCTTGTCCTGGACCGGTCCGGCAGCATGGCCGGCAGTCCTCTGGCCAATCTGAAACTGGGAGCCAGCACATTTATTGACATTCTGGATGAGACGACCGACAGCACACAAGACGGGCAGATCGGCTCCGGAAGTCACATCGGAATCGTCAGTTTTGCCGGAAGTGCATCGGCAGACACCCAGCTGATCACTTCGGTCGCGGATCTGAAAACTGCAGTAAATGCCTTAACAGCAGGCGGTTCTACCAATCATGCCGATGCGTTTTCCACAGCCGCATCCCTGTTTAATCCGGCTTCTTCCAATGACAGAGTCATTGTGATGTTCACAGACGGCAAAACTACATCTGGGATTCCACCTGCTCCCATTGCCAAAGCAATCCGTGATTCCGGTGTTGTCATCTACTGTATCGGCCTGATCGGTGACACCGGCATTGATGTGGAAGTCCTCAATGACTGGGCAAGTGATCCGGATGCTTCTCATGTTGCTGTTACCCCGGACGACTCGGAACTGGAAGATCTGTTTGCTGATCTTGCGGCCAATATTTCCAGGCCTGGGGCAACCAATATTGTCATCAATGAAATGGTAAACCCGGATTTTACCATTTTAAGCATCGGCGTTCCTACCGTTGGCACTGCTGTTTCCATTGATTCCCACTCCCTTCAGTGGAAGATTCCGTCCCTTGGTGTTTCCGGAAATGAAGGGGCTTCTCTGGACTTCTATGTACAGCACACGGGTCAGACTTCCGGTGATCTCCCGGTCAACCAGTCTGTCACTTATACCGATTCCGAGGGAAATCTTGTTACCTTCCCGGAACCTTCGGTACAGGTTAGCTGCGGCACAACTGTAACCCCTGAGGCCTGTCCGGTTCCTGTGGATTTTACGATCGGAAAATGCCAGGATTCCCTTGTAGTGGATCTGGGAGATGCGTGCCTGGAATCTTCCGGACGCATTGTACAACTTGATGTGAAACTGAAAAATGTCTGTCCGCACAAAAGAGTTGCTCTTGGTATTATTCTGACAGAAACCGATCGTTATGGAAGTGAATACCAGCGCGGTATGAAAGCAGTCACCGTCCCTGCCCACGCCAGACCTGGCTGTCAGGATGTACTTGTGAAATGTATCAAATTTGTTCTCCCGGAAGATCTGAATGTATCCGGCTGTTCATGCCAGTCTCTTTGTTGTGAACGGCACCTGAAAGCACGTGTGATTGCGAACTATATTGATACCGATTTCCGGTGCTGTGATTCTACTATCATTCTTTAAACGATGCAGAGCCGCCGCACGCTCCTCTGCCTGAGCGTGCGGCGGCCCGCACAAGGATTACTTTTCTTATTTTGGAATTTTCAGAGTAATCGGAAGATTCCGGTTGTTCGTAATTTCTTTTTTCAGTCCGTAGACCGCCTGACTGATGACATACTCACCATCGTTGACGAAGATTTCCACCAGTTGTTCATCCACCAGGATCTCCAGATGACATCCCTTTTTCAGTTCCGGAGTCTCTGATTTCAGGTGTGCTCCTTCAAAATTCGGATATACACTGCTCCGGTCTGTGCAGAGACAGTTTCCTCTTAACTCAATCTTGAGTCCTCCAAGATCCAACGTGTCCCCCTCTTCCAGGTCCAGCTCTGCCAGATATCCGTCTTCCTTCACTTCCTGGATCTCTCCAATCGGAATCTCGTATTCCTTTCTGACATTAGGATGAATCCGGAAACAGATATGCCCGTCTTCTACCTCCACTACACGCGGGGAGCAGAACATTCCGATCCATCCGTCTTTGGTCACTTCCGGCATTCTCACCCAGGCAATCATTGTCCGCCTGCCCGCTTCATCCACAGTAGTCTGAGGTGCGTAGAGATCCATTCCATAATCCAGAAAATGATAAGAATCCTCTACCTGCATGTCACAGGTTTTCTCATCAAACTCGGCATTGAAACAAATGGCCTGGTTTTTCTCCCGCTCTCCATTTTTCAAAAGTCCCATGGCAGACAAAAGCAGTACTTTGCCGCCTTTGGTTTCAAAATAATCCGGACATTCCCACATCCAGCCGTAGCCTGGATCCTTCGTCACTTTGCTCTGGTAGATCCACTGGTGCAGATCCGTACTTTTGTAGATCAGCACTTCTCCCTGCTTCTCCCGGATCGTACTTCCCAGCACCATATACCAGCCGTCTGATCCTTCCCATACTTTCGGATCCCTTGTATGCGTCCGGTCTCCGATCTCCGGGTCTGTAATCGGAGGAATGATCTGTTCCTTCCCATTACAGTTATCAAACGTAAACCCATCTTCTGAAGAGATCAGCATCTGTGCAGATTCAAACTGTTCGTTCAGACAGGTATGAACGTTGTCCGGATTAATTTTCTCGTAGCGGACTCCGGTATAGTACAGATAAAGTTTCCCATCTTTTTCCACGGCGCTTCCGGAAAAACATCCATTCTGGTCCGCCCGCTTGGACGGGAACAGGGCAATCCCTTTATGTTCCCAGTCCACAAGGTTTTTACTTACCGCATGTCCCCAGTGCATCGTCCCCCACTGAGGTGCATATGGAAAATACTGATAAAATACATGGTAATAGCCTTTGTAATAAATAAATCCGTTCGGATCGTTGATCCAGTTGTCTGGTGCTTTTAAGCGTAGTCTTTGTTTCTTCATTTTCTCTCTTTTTCCACTCGAATGAAGCGTCTTCCTCCTGCTAGTTTTTATTCTGTGATTCTGTATAGTTGATTCCGGTCTCCTTGTCAAAGAAGTGCATCTTGGACGGCATGAAGACAAATTCGATCTGATCGCCGACCTGGCTAAGCTCATATTTGGATACTCTTGCCACTGCCTGGGAACCGCCGAACTCAAAATACAGATTGTTTTCATTTCCCATGACTTCCGTGTCTGTGATCACTGCATGCTGCTTATTCGCGCTGTTCAGATCCATGTTCTGCGCATCCATCTTGACATCCTCGCCGCGGATTCCAAGAATCATCTCTCCCTGGCGTCCATTCAGCCGTTTTACTGTTCCTTCTGACAATGTCAGTGTCTTTCCATCTTTAAATATTACCTGATTGTCTTTTACGGTGACATCAAAGAAATTCATCTGCGGAGATCCGATAAATCCGGCAACAAACTGATTCACCGGATGATCATAAAGTTCCATCGGTTTACCCACCTGCTGAATCACGCCGTCTTTCATAATGACGATCCGGTCCGCCATAGTCATAGCTTCCACCTGGTCGTGAGTAACATAGATTGTTGTCGCCCCCAGTGTTCTGTGGAGCTTGCTGATCTCAGTTCTCATGCTGACACGGAGCTTGGCGTCCAGGTTGGAGAGAGGCTCGTCCATCAGGAATACTTTCTGATTTTTGACGATCGCACGTCCCAAGGCAACCCTCTGCCGCTGTCCACCGGAAAGATTCTTCGGCTTTCTGTACCGGTACTCTTCCAGTCCCAGAATGTCAATGGCCCAGTCCACTTTTTTCTTGATCTCGTCCGCCGGCATCTTCATGTTTTTCAGTCCGTATCCGATATTTTTCTCTACTGTCATATGCGGGTACAGTGCGTAATTCTGGAATACCATGGCGATTCCTCTGTCCTTCGGCGCCACTTCATTCACCTTTTTGCCGTCGATGTAAAGCTCTCCGTCTGTAATTTCCTCAAATCCTGCAATCATACGCAGTGTTGTGGATTTTCCGCAGCCGGACGGTCCGACAAAGGCAATAAATTCTTTTTCCTCAATATTCAGATTAAAATTATTCACTGTATTCTTGTCTGATCCTGGATATCTTTTACATACATTCTTAAACTCTATAAAACTCATCTTTTTAACCTTCCTTTGAACCTGTTGATGTGACACCTTCTACAATCTGTTTGGAGAACAGAGAGTAAATGATGATCACAGGGATAGTTACCAGTGTAATGACTGCCAGTGTCTGGCCCATCGTTGTATTTTCGTTGGATGTAATGGAGTTCAGACCAATCTGCGCTGTCAAAAGATCGCTGGATGTAAATACCAGTGACGGCCAGAGATAATCGTTCCATACATTCAGGAATGTAAATACACTGACTGTTGCCACAACCGTCTTGGACATCGGCAGAACCATGGTAAAGAAATATTTCACCGGTCCGCAGAAATCCAGCTGCGCCGCCTCGTACACATCGTCTGGAAGACTGACGAATACCTGGCGGAACAGGAAAATATTAAATGGATTGACAATCAGCGGCAGGATGTATCCTACAATCGTATTCAAAAGTCCTGCTTTTGCGACAATCAGGAAATGAATGGTAATGACAGTCTCTGTCGGGACGATCAAAAGCATCATGATGATCAAAAGCCACTGTTCCCGGAACGGGAAGTCAATCTTTGCCAGTGCGTATCCCGCAAGTCCATTGACCACAATGCTCAGGACAATCAGGATCGCCGCATAGAGAAGGGTATTTCCCATATATCTTAAAAAGCTGGTGTCCGTAATGATGGAAACATAATTTTCAAAGAAATTTCCTCCCGGCGCCGGTGGGATGAATGCCGCGATGGAATTCATATCTGCTGTGATCGCTGCATCCGGTTTGAATGAGTTTGCCAGCATCCAGATGACCGGAAACAGGAAGAAGATAGAAAGTACCAGCAGAATGGCTACCAGGATCCAGTTAATTCGCTTTTGCTTTTTTGTTACCATGTTTTCTTCCCTCCCTGTCTTTTGTCAATACGTTCTGAATGATCGTCAGAATGACTACGAATACGGTAAATACAATCGCCATCGTAGACGCAAGTCCCATCTCCCAGTTGACTGTACCGGTTTCGTAAATATCGTACACGATCGTATAAGTGGAATGATCCGGTCCTCCGCCTGTCATTACCATCGGCTGAACGAGCATTCGGAATGCGCCGATTGTAACGGTAATAAAAACAAAAACACAAAGTGGTTTCAGTTCCGGAAGTGTAATATCTTTAAATTTCTGCCAGGAGCTTGCATGATCCATCTCTGCCGCCTCATATAAGGCCGGGTTGATATTCTGAAGTCCTCCCAGGAAAATAATCATCTGGTATCCGACTCCCTGCCATACACTCATGATGGCGATGGATGGAAGCGCCTGATCCGCACTGTGGATAAACGGCTGTGCGTCAATGCCAAACTGTCCAAGAATCGTATTGAGGATTCCCTCCGGGCTGTAAATCTGCATCCACAATGTAGATACAACCGCCAGTGACATGACAACCGGCACGAAAAACGCCACCTTAAAATACTTCTTGCAGTGTGCCGCCTTGTTGATCGCAAGTGCCAGCACCAGAGCGCCGATGCACTGTAACGGCACAATGATAATAACAAATTTCACAGTGTTTAAAAATGACTTAACAAACAGTTCGTCCTTAAATATATTGAAATAGTTTTCCAGTCCGACAAAATGGGTCAGCTCCGGGTTCAGCGCAAAGTAATCGGTAAAACTGAATACCAGAGTAAGTACCATCGGCAGGAATAAAAACACGGTTAGAAGAACCAGTGCCGGGCCGAAAAAAGCCATTCCAAGAATTGAATTCTTTTTTTTCATCTTTTACTCCCTTGTATAACGTTCCAATTTTGCATCAATCCGTTCCACTGCCTTGTCAAGCTCTGACGAGGCATCTTTTCCTCCAAGCGCAACACTCTCCAGTGTCTCCTGGAAACAGGTGCTCACCTGAGGATATACCGGCGTTTTCGGCCTTGGATGTCCATATGTACTCAACTGGTTGTATAGAGCACTGTAATTCTCATCCGTCTGGAATACATCGATATTTTCAAAAGCTTCATAGGTGGAAGGGAAGTTCTTCGTCATGTTCCAGATCCGGATTCCGCTGTCCACACCGCTCATCCATTTGACCAGCTCTGTGGCTCCCTCAATGTCTTTCGTCTCCGAGGATGCCGCAAAAGCCCAGGATCCGGTCGGTGTGTACGTCTCTCCCTGCCAGTCATCGCTTACAATATACGGGGCAACTCCCAGGTCGATATCCGGATAGCTGTTATAAATCGTATTGACTTCCCATGCCCCGTCAAATTTAAATGCCGCTCTTCCGCTTTCAAACAGATTGTCGATCGGCGCCTCGGACATATACTTGTCTTCTACAATCGTCCGGAAATATTTCATTGCCGCAATCGTCTTATCGGAATTGAAGTATCCGTCTACTGTAAGTCCATCGTCACTTACCAGCTCTCCGCCTCCGGACCAGACAAACGGTGCGAAGTAATAAATACTCGTCTCACCAACCGGGAATGTCATATCAAGAGGATATCCTCCCATCTCGTCCATCATTGGTTTTAATTCTTCCAGAATATCAAGGAATTCTGACCAGGTCCATGGATGATCCGCATCCGGTACATCAATTCCCGCTTCTTCCAGGATATCCTTATTGTAATAAAGTCCTACACTGGATTCCATAACTCCCAGCGCATAGAGCTTGTCATCATAAGTACCCTGTTCAATAATGGATGGCAGATATGCGCTTTTCTCTTCTTCTGTCAGATCCGCCAGCGGCTGAATAATGCCGTTGGCCGCGTACGCCGCCACATTCGGTCCGTCCACTGTCAGTACATCCGGAAGGCCTCCCGCCATGACAGAGGCATTGACCTTATCGGAGTACCCTCCTCCGCTGTCATTTCTCGGCACAAATTCGATGTCCGCAAAGTACTTTCCGTCATACGCTTCATTAAAGCTCTCCACCGACTCTTTGTAGGCCTGTCCTTCTTCCGTATCTTCGATCGAGTGTACCCAGATGGATAAATACTCTTCTCCCTCATCGTAACCTGCCACTTCTCCGGGCTGCGGATCTTTCTTCTGACAGCCGGCCAGACAGGATACAGCAAGAAGAACTCCGGCCAGGCAAAGTATCCGTTTTCTCATCCCGCTTCCTCCTTCTTCTTTCTTACATTTCGTTGCCTTTGAGTTACCGGTAAAGTAACCGGTTCCTTTAATGACATCATATGCTTCCTGTCCTGTTTTGTCAATGCTGTTTTTTCGATTCGGCACATGTTCCAAATCCTGTTTTCAGAATTTGTGTATCTTCAACAAAACCGGTTACAAAACCGGTTACTTATTGATTTACTTCCTCTATATTTGTTATACTGAAAACGATCAGAGTGATCTCTGACCGCAAAGAAAGGAGCTGGAACATGAAAAGTAAAAAAGTCACGTTCGCCGATATTGCGGCTTATACCAATTTTTCAAAAACAACCATTTCAAGATATTTTAATAATCCGGATTCCCTGACTCTGGAAAATCAGCAGAAAATCGCAGATGCTCTGGTGGCTCTGGATTACAAAGAAAATAAAGTAGGACGGATTCTGGCAAGTGGGAAAACCGAATTTGTCGGTATTATCATTCCCAACCTGTATATGCACTACTATTCCGAGATGCTGAATCAGATTCTTGCCACATATGAAACCTACGGATACAAGTTTCTCGTTTTTACCGGCAATGCACAGGCGGATATAGAGCGTCAGTATATCGAAGAACTGCTTGCCTACAATATTGAAGGAATGATTATTTTAAGTCCTACGATTCCTTCCAAAGAGCTGGCCAGCTATCATGTCCCTGTAGTGGGAATTGAACGCGAAGACCAGTATATATGCAGCGTCAACTCAGACAACTATCTGGGCGGTGTGCAGGCTGCAAGCCTGCTAAGAAAGTGTAACTGTGACATTTTGATTCATGTCAACGGCAACATTCCCGAAAATGTTCCTGCATCTGGTCGAATCCGGGGATTTACAGATCTGTGCCGGAATAATCAGATTCCCTATGAACTGATTCTGACCCATCTTGGAAATACTTTCGCCGAAAATCGGGAAAAGATATCGGAGATTCTGGAACAGATCGAAGCAAAGTATCCGAATCAGAAAAAAGGCATCTTCATGGCAAACGACACCCACGCCAATGTCCTTTTGAATCTTCTCTTTCAGAAGTACGGAAAGCTTCCGGACACCTACCGGATCATCGGTTTTGATAATTCTCCGATCTCCGAGGAGGCCGTCATTCCGACCAGCACAGTCGGTCAGCAGATCCCGCTGATCGCTCAGGAAGCCATGAAGCTTCTCTCTTCCCAGATGGAAGAGCGCAAAAAAAGAAAACCGGTTCCTCTTACAGAACCGATTCACAAAGTCGTGACTCCGATCTTGATCCGGCGCCGGACAACCGATTAATTGTTTTCGGCAAAAAGATCATCGTTTCTGATTCTGGCCGGACTTCGATTGGCCCGGCCGGAACAGATCAGCACACTTTATTTCCATTGGCCACAAGCTTAAATTTACATCCCAGCACTTCTGCTGCCCGTTTACACATCATCATCCGTTCCAGAAAAATCTCGAAATAATCCATCACACTGCACATTTCATCATCCAGAACCAGATCCATCTGAATCACCTGTTTCTCCCGTTTTACTTCCAGAACAGAAGTCAGCGCTGCATAATTGACCCGGTCATGAATGTCAAAATTGGCAATGGTCTGATTCTGTACCCGGTTTCTGCGGACATCCGTCTTATCCGCCAGAATCAGTGCCGCTGATACCACGTCCACCGCCGTTCCTGTCGCTTCATCGTGGTTTCCGATCGCTGTTGCCACGGTAATCGCATCTGTAAGCGGCATCCCCAGATCTTTCAGGATTCCATAAGCCATCAGTGCTCCCGTGTGGGCGTGGTCATGTCTGTTAATGCTGTTTCCGATGTCATGCATATACCCCGCAATCTTGCTCAGCCGGATTTCCTTTTCTGAATATCCAAGATCCGTCAGGATCTTTCCTGCCGTTTCCGCCACCTTTGCGGCATGCTTTCGGGAATGTTCTGTATAGCCCAGGGAATTCAATACCTGGTTTCCCCGTTCAATCAAAAGATTGATTTCCTCATTTTTCTTAATCTGCCGGTAACTGATTTCTTTTGTTTCTGTTTTCGTCATGTCATTCATCAGGCTCCTTTTATAATCTCGTAATTGCGTCCATGGCAAGGAGGGACCGTTCGCATTCCTCCGGAGAGAAGGTCACCTGCCAGCAGAGCGGACTGCCCTTCATATATTCAGATGCATAGCTCAGTCCGTTGGTCCGTTCATCCAGCATCGGCCGGTCAATCTGATTGGTATCTCCAAGAAGAATGATTTTCGTTCCTTTTCCTGCCCGTGTAATGATGCCTTTGACCTGATTCGGCGTCATGTTCTGGGCTTCGTCAATCACAAGATAGGTTTTTACGATAGACCGCCCGCGAATATAATTCAGTGCTTCCGTCTGAATCAGCCCCCGTTCAAAAATCTCGTCTATCTTTCCTTTCAGTTCCCGTTCATCTTTGTACCGCTCTTCTTCGTTGGAATCGATCAACTGCTCCAGATTGTCGATAACCGGGCGCATCAAGGGTGAAATCTTCTCCTGCTCGTCCCCCGGCAGAAATCCGATATCCGAGTCAAACTGGGCATTTGGCCTTGAGATCAGGATTCTCCGGTACTCTCCTGTCGGATTGTTCAGGAGCTTTTCCAGTCCTACTGCCAGTGTATAGAAGGTCTTACTGGTCCCGGCCATGCCCTTGATGATCACAAGAGGGGCCTTTTCGGCCGGCTGCATCAGTGCCTCCTGTACGAAGTACTGTCCTGCATTTCTCGGAGAAACACCGTAAGGCTGGATTTTCCGGTATTCCAGTTTTTTAATCATACCCTTTTCCACTCGCCCCAGCTGGGTTTTCTTTGCAGACTGATCCGCTTTCAGAATCACAAATTCATTTTCTTCCAACTTTGGCACCATCCGGTTCCCCTGCTCATCGGAAAGATAGACGTCCTCCACCGGGACTCCCTTTTTCTTAAACTCTTTGAATTTCTCTTCCGGTACATATACTTCTATTCTTCCTTTATACTGCCCTTCATATTCTACGACCTGCTCTGTCGTGTAATCTTCCGCCCGGATCCCGATCATCTGGGCCTTGATTCTCAGAAGGATATCTTTTGTCACCAGAATAACCTGTTCTCCGGATGACTCCGCCAGCCCTTTACAGACTTTCAGGATCCGGTTATCCATTTTTTCTTCTGGAAGATCCTCCGGCAGCTGCACGTTCACAAAGTTCTTTTCCACACGAACCATCCCGCCCGATGCCAGCCCGATTCCTTCCAGCAGATCGCCCTTTTGCCGGAGTTCCTCCAGAATACGGATCGCTGCCCTTGCATTTCTTCCCTTCTCACCATCCGCCTTCTTGAGATTATCCAGTTCTTCCAGTACCACAACCGGCAGAATCACCTGATTATCCTCAAAACTTAGCAGGGCCTCCGGATTCTGAATGAGAACATTGGTGTCGATGACATAGATTTTTACCATATGCAGGTCTCCTTTACCATATAGACTTTTCATAAAATAAAAAAGAAAGCTGTTCTTCCCTTTTATGAAAAGTATAGCTTTCCTTTATGTTGTCTGTGGTCTGATTTGGGTTAAATTTGGGTAAAAGCAATCGCCCAGATACGAATTTCTGTTTTCTTTTTATCAGGATTTAACATAGAGTTATTAGCCGCTGGCGTCTGGATTGTCCTGTTTCTCACGATATAAAAACCGGGTCAAGATATCATAGGCTTCTTCTTTGTAATCGCCGGACATTCCAACGGCTCCATAACTTCCAATCGCCGCCATTTTGTTTCCACTTAGTTCCGGCAGAACTTGAATCTGAATATCTGGATTGGTCAAGCCCACATTTTGTAACAGATCGATTTCACAGTAAAAGCTGTCAGACAGTTCCTTCATGCATTGAGAAAATATTTCATTTATCTCATTACTTTTTAAATTCCATTGAAAGATCATCAAACTGCTTTTCCGAAAAATTTCCCAAGCAGTTTACTTTTAAGATCTGTTCACAATCTTTTTGCAATTTAGGAATGTCGTGAATACTTATCTCAAATGTGATCTGTAGATCAATACTACCATATCCATGCGTAATACGGTTTCTCAATCCATAGATATTTCTCCATTCGATCTCTGGGTGTTCCTTCACTATATGGTCTTTGTGAATAAGTTTTCCGGCTGCCTCGCCTATTTGTATTAAGCAAAGATTTACTGCATATTGATATGCAATTTCTGTTTCATAGCGTCCAAAATCAGATTTATACTGCCTGTGTAATTTCTGTATATCCTCGCAATACCTGATTATTTCTTCGATCAATTTCGTCTCTTGTTCTGTCAACATCATATAAAATAAGACCTTCCTTTAAAATGTCCCTTGTTAAATAATGAGGAACCTGTTTTATATTAACTACGTCTACCTCTTTACCAAGCATATCTTCAAGCTCCAACTGGAACTCAATGCACTTTAATCCACGGCAATATTCTCCATAATGCACCACAAAATCAATATCACTTTCTTCTGTAGCTGTTCCTTTTGCATACGAACCAAACAAAATTATCTGTTGAATTTTATATTTTTGAGCTGTTTTTTTTACTTTTTCTTGGATTTCGTCTATCGTATAACGCATTGTATCACCTTCTTTCAGGGATGTATCTTATCTTTTTAAAAGTTACTTTCTTATAGATAGTATAACTTTTTTTCTAAATTGATTCAATTCTTTCTCAATGTTCATTATAAAACTTTATAATATAGTAGCGAAGAAGTTACAAACAAAGGGGACCGTCGCACTTCGTGCGATGGTCCCCTTTGTTTGTCAAATATAAATTTCTCTATATCTGCTTGTCCTATTTGTTGTTGATTGCTGCCTGTGCTGCTGCAAGTCTAGCGATCGGTACACGGAACGGTGAGCAGGATACGTAGTTCAGGCCAAGTTTATGGCAGAATTCTACGGAGCTTGGATCTCCACCGTGCTCTCCACAGATTCCTACGTGCAGGTTCGGGTTTGCACCCTTTCCTAATTCGATAGCCATCTTCATCAGTTTGCCGACACCATCCTGGTCAAGTTTTGCAAACGGATCGTTCTCGTAGATCTTAGCATCATAGTAAGCGTTGAGGAACTTACCAGCGTCGTCACGGGAGAATCCGAATGTCATCTGTGTCAGGTCGTTTGTACCGAAGCAGAAGAAGTCAGCTTCTTTTGCGATCTCATCAGCTGTAAGAGCAGCTCTTGGGATCTCGATCATTGTACCAACTTCGTATTCAAGGTCGATACCAGCTGCTGCGATTTCAGCATCTGCTGTCTCAACAACGAAGTTCTTCACGTATTTAAGCTCTTTTACTTCTCCAACAAGCGGAATCATGATTTCCGGTTTGATGTTCCAGTCCGGATGAGCTTTCTTTACGTTGATCGCTGCACGGATAACAGCTTTTGTCTGCATCTTTGCAATTTCCGGATAAGTAACTGCAAGACGGCATCCACGATGACCCATCATCGGGTTGAACTCGTGAAGTCCATCAATGATTGCTTTGATCTGCTCTACAGTCTTGCCCTGAGCGTCAGCCAGTTTCTTGATGTCTTCTTCCTCTGTCGGAACGAACTCATGAAGCGGCGGATCCAGGAAACGGATTGTTACCGGGTTGCCTTCCAGAGCTTCGTAGAGAGCTTCGAAGTCTCCCTGCTGATATGGAAGAACTTTTTCAAGAGCTTTTTCTCTTTCTTCTTCTGTTTCAGAACAGATCATTTCACGGAATGCATCGATTCTTCCTTCACCGAAGAACATATGCTCTGTACGGCAAAGTCCAATACCTTCTGCGCCAAGCTCTACGGCTTTTTTCGCATCCTGTGGTGTATCTGCGTTTGTACGAACTTTTAATGTTCTGTATTTGTCAGCCCAGTTCATGATACGTTCGAACTCACCAGCGATTGTAGCGTCTACTGTCGGGATTACTCCGTCGTAGATGTTACCTGTTGTACCATCGATGGAGATGAAGTCTCCTTCGTGGAATTCTTTTCCGCCAAGTGTGAATTTCTTGTTTGCTTCATCCATTACGATGTCGCCGCATCCGGATACACAGCATTCACCCATACCACGGGCAACAACTGCTGCGTGAGATGTCATACCACCACGAACTGTCAGGATACCCTGAGCGCTCTTCATACCTGTGATATCTTCCGGTGATGTCTCAAGACGAACCAGAACGACTTTTTCTCCTCTTTCAGCCCACTCTACAGCGTCATCAGCTGTGAAGACGATCTTACCGCAGGCAGCTCCAGGAGATGCTCCAAGACCTTTGCCCATCGGTGTAGCAGCTTTCAGTGCTGCAGCATCGAACTGTGGATGAAGTAATGTATCAAGGTTACGAGGATCGATCATAGCAACAGCTTCTTCTTCTGTTCTCATGCCTTCGTCAACGAGGTCGCATGCGATCTTCAGAGCAGCCTGTGCTGTTCTCTTTCCGTTACGTGTCTGAAGCATGTACAGTTTACCGTGCTCTACAGTAAACTCCATGTCCTGCATATCTCTGTAGTGTGTCTCCAGTGTGTGGCACACTTCGTTGAACTGCTTGAATGCTTCCGGGAATTTCTCCTCCATCTCGGAGATGTGCATCGGTGTACGAACGCCGGCAACAACGTCCTCGCCCTGTGCGTTTGTAAGGAACTCACCGAACAGTCCTTTTGCTCCTGTAGCCGGGTCACGTGTGAATGCAACACCTGTTCCACAGTCGTCTCCCATGTTACCGAATGCCATCATCTGTACGTTGACAGCTGTTCCCCATGAATACGGGATATCGTTGTCACGACGGTAAACGTTTGCTCTCGGGTTGTCCCATGAACGGAATACAGCCTTAACAGCGCCTACCAGCTGCTCTTTTGCATCTGACGGGAAGTCTTCGCCGATCTTCTCTTTGTACTCAGCTTTGAACTGTCCTGCAAGAGTCTTCAGATCGTTAGCGTCAAGTTCAACGTCCTGTTTAACACCTTTCTCTTCTTTCATCTTGTCGATGAGCTCTTCGAAGTATTTCTTACCTACTTCCATAACTACGTCAGAATACATCTGAATGAATCTTCTGTAGCAGTCCCAAGCCCAGCGCTCGTTGCCTGAAGCTTTTGCAAGAGCCTCAACAACTTCTTCGTTCAGACCAAGGTTCAGGATTGTGTCCATCATACCCGGCATAGAAGCTCTTGCTCCGGAACGTACGGAAACGAGAAGCGGATTCTCTTTGTCTCCGAATTTCTTTCCTGTGATTTCTTCCAGTTTTGTCATAGCTTCCATGATCTGACCCATGATTTCGTCATTGATCTGTCTGCCATCCTCATAGTACTGGGTACAAGCCTCTGTTGTTACAGTGAATCCCTGAGGTACCGGGAGACCAAGGCCTGTCATTTCAGCAAGGTTTGCACCTTTACCACCCAGAAGGTTTCTCATTGTAGCGTTACCTTCTGTAAACATATACACCCATTTCGTAGCCATGTTTCAATGTCCTCCTAATCATATATTTGTAATATTTGACACGAAAAACACGACTTTGCGTTTCTCTTATGTAAAGTCGTACCTCTGTGTCCGGAATATTACGTTCTTTTGCAGTTTCCCGCTGGTAATATTGTAAATGTTTTAACATTGTTCGTCAAGAAATTTATCGTTTTTTCTGCAACAATTCGGCCATGGGATTCCCCACGGCCGAACGGTATCACTTTCTTACTGTCCAATCTTTTCGATAAATGCCTTGTATCCTTTGACAGCTTCGTAAATATCTGCCTTGCTTGCGATTTCATACATTGCATGCATGCAGAGAACTGCCACGCCGCTGTCGATGACTTCCATGCCGTACTGTGCCATGATGTAGGCGATCGTTCCGCCTCCGCCGACATCTACTTTTCCAAGCTCAGCGTACTGGTATCCTACGCCTGCTTCATCCATGACTTTGCGGATCTCTGCCAGGTATTCTGCGTTGGCATCATTGGATCCGTTCTTTCCGCGGCTTCCTGTAAACTTGTTGAATACAAGTCCTTTTCCGAAGAATGCAGAGCTTCTCTTTTCAAATGAAGCTGCAAACATCGGATCGTAAGCTGCGCTGACGTCTGAGGAGAGCATCTTGGAGTGCTGAAGAGCACGTCTTACCTTTAATTCGGATTCTTCTCCGGTAAGAGCCATCAGCTCTGCCACTGTATTTTCAAAGAATCTGGAGTGCATTCCTGTCGCTCCCACACTTCCGATTTCCTCTTTGTCCACCAGGATGCAGCATGCGGTACGGCTGATCTGCGGATTGTCCAGCATGGCGAACAGGGATGTGAATGCACAGACTCTGTCGTCCTGTCCATAGGATAATACCATGCTTCTGTCAATACCGCAGTCTCTTGCCTTTCCTGCCGGTACGATTTCAAGCTCTGCAGATGTGAAATCCTCTTCTTCGATTCCATATGTATCTGCAAGGAGACGGAGTACACCTGCTTTTACTGCTTCTTTTTCATCTTCTTTCAATCCTTCTGCTTCTGTGAGCGGGCGGCTTCCGATCAGAAGATCCAGGTTGTCCCCTTCGATCACTTCGGATGCTTTCTGGGACATCTGTTTTCCTGCCAGATGTACGAGCAGGTCTGTAATGACGAATACCGGATCATTTTCATTTTCTCCGATGTTGACACGAACTTTTGTGCCGTCCTTCTTTACAATCACTCCGTGAAGAGAAAGCGGGGAAGCAAGCCACTGATATTTCTTGATTCCTCCATAATAATGGGTATCAAGGTATGCCATCTCGTCTGTCTCATAGAGCGGGTTCTGTTTGATATCAATTCGTGGAGAATCAATGTGAGCTCCCAGAATGTTCATTCCGTTTTCCAGAGGTTCCTTTCCGATCTGGAAAAGAAGAATCATCTTGCCCATAAAGGAAGCGTATACTTTGTCCCCTTCCTTTAATGTTTCTCCTGACTTTTTAAAAGCACACAGAGAACGGTATCCTGCCTCTTCAGCCAGGCGCTCGGCAACCTCCACACACTCTCTTTCTGTCTTCCCTTCATCCAGGCAGCGTTTGTAACGTGTGCTGATGTCTTCCATCTCTTTTAATTCTGCCTGTGTGTAGGTCTTCCATACATTTCTTCTGTCCACTGTCTTATCCTCCTTATGACATGAGTTATTTTTAAGCCTTACGGCTTACCAGTACTCCCATTATACCGCATTTTTACCAAAAGTCACAGTGCTTCTTTCATTTTCTTTACATTTTTTTTCACAAAAGGAACGCAGCGATCTCCGTACTCCCCGCAAATCCGGACAATCGCAGAGCCCACAATGACGCCGTCTGATACTTCTGCCATCTTTTTTGCCTGTTCTTCTGTGGAAATGCCAAAGCCCACTGCACATGGAATGTCTTTCGTTTCCTTGACCAGTTCAATCATGCTGCGGACATCCGTCGTGATTTCGGAGCGGACTCCGGTCACACCGAGAGACGAAACACAGTATATGAATCCGGACGCTTCTTTTGCAATCATGCGGATCCGTTCTTTGGATGTCGGGGCAATCAGGGAAATGAGATCCATTCCGTATTTCCTGCATACACTGTCAAATTCTTCCTTTTCCTCATACGGAACATCCGGAAGAATCAGGCCGTCCATTCCGATTTCCGACGCCGTCCGGATAAACCGGTCCGTACCGTAGGAAAAGACCACATTGGCATATGTCATAAATACCATTGGAATCTGAGTCCGTTTCCGGATACGCCGAACCATATCGAAAATCTCATCCGTAGTGATTCCCTTGGTCAGTGCTCTTAAGTTTGCCGCCTGGATTACCGGTCCTTCTGCAGTCGGGTCTGAAAAAGGAATCCCCAGCTCAATCAGGTCTGCCCCTGCCTCTTCCATAGTATAAACCAGCTCCTCCGTCACTTCGATGGATGGATCCCCGCAGGTAATAAACGGGATAAATGCTTTTCCGTGTTCAAACGCCTGTCTGATCTTACTCATAGATATCCTCCCCTCTGTATCTTGCAATGGCTGCGCAGTCTTTGTCGCCTCTTCCGGACAGGTTGATGACAATACACTGATCCGGTCTCATTTCTTTTGCAAGCTTCATGGCATACGCCACTGCATGGGCACTTTCGATCGCCGGAATGATTCCTTCTGTCCTTGAGAGATACTCGAAAGCATCCACCGCCTCATCATCAGTCACCGCCACATATTCCGCCCGTTTTTTATCGTAGAGATCTGCGTGCTCCGGTCCGATGCCCGGATAATCCAGTCCTGCGGAAATCGAGTATACCGGAGCAATCTGTCCGTACTCATCCTGGCAGAAATAGGATTTCATACCATGAAAGATACCAGGCCTTCCTGTCGCAATGGTGGCCGCCGTCTCTTTCGTATGGATGCCGCGGCCTGCAGCTTCACACCCGATCAGTCGGACGTCCTTGTCTTCGATAAAATGGTAAAACGCTCCAATGGCATTGGAACCGCCACCCACACAGGCCAGTACTGCATCCGGCAATTTTCCTTCCGCTTCCAGAATCTGTTCTTTGATTTCTTTGGAGATCACTGCCTGGAAATCCCGTACAATGGTCGGAAACGGATGGGGTCCCATGACGGATCCAAGAACATAGTGGGTATCCTCGATCCGGTTCGTCCACTCCCGCATAGTTTCGGATACTGCATCCTTCAATGTTGCGGTCCCTGTTGTGACCGGATGCACCCTGGCGCCGAGGAGGCGCATCTTGTAGACGTTGAGCGCCTGGCGCTTCGTATCCTCCTCTCCCATGAATACTTCACATTCCATCCCCATCAGGGCGGCCGCTGTTGCCGTTGCCACTCCGTGCTGTCCTGCTCCTGTCTCCGCAATGACTCTTGTCTTTCCCATTTTCTTCGCCAGAAGCACCTGTCCTAACACATTGTTGATCTTGTGGGCTCCAGTGTGATTCAGATCTTCTCTTTTCAGATAGATCTTTGCTCCTCCCAGATCTTTTGTCATGTGCTCCGCATAATAAAGTCTGGACGGTCTTCCCGCATAATCGTTTAACAGTGCGGTCAGCTCCTTTTGAAATTCCGGATCATTTTTATAGTGATGATATGCCTCTTCCAGCTCAATCACCGCATTCATCAACGTTTCCGGTATATACTGCCCTCCATGGACTCCAAATCTTCCCTTTGACATCTGCTTTCTTCCTTTCTGAATTTTCTTTTTCTTCTATATTGATGTCAGCGACCGCAGCATCTGTACTGCCTCCGCGACTTTTTTTCTGTCTTTTACTCCATCGGTCTCCACACTGCTGCTCAGATCGATGGCAAATGGATGAAACCGGGTCAGGGCCTCTTCCATATTATGCGTGCCGATGCCGCCTGCCAGAAAGTACGGCCGTTCTACGTCTTCCAGACAGGACCAGTCGAATGTTTTCCCCGTCCCGCCGGATCCGCAGTCAAACAGCAGGTAGTCTGCCGGGGAACCCAGCGCCTGTTCTACATCCTTTTTCTCTTTCACGGAAAAGGCCTTGATGACCGGGATTCCTGCCTTCTGCTGGATTTCCCGGATCATCTCTTCGCTTTCCTGTCCATGAAGCTGTACCATCCGGATGTGCCTCTCCCGCACAATCCGGAGAATCGTCTCCGTCTCTTCATTGACAAATACCCCTGTCGGCACAACCGCCGGATCCAGATCTTCCATCAGCATGCCCAGCTGTTCCGGGTCAATGCTTCTTCTGCTTGCCGGGACATTGAGAATGAATCCGCAGTAATCCGGACTTGCCTCATTGACACCATCGATATCTTCTTTTCGTCTCAGCCCGCAGATTTTGATTCTGGTCTTCATGATTCCATACCTCCAAGCTGTCTCAGTGCTTTCTTCTTATCGGATGTTCGCATTAACGTCTCTCCGATCAGTACTGCGTCCGTTCCGTTTTCCCGTAAGACCTGTACATCCTCCGGTGTCCGGATCCCGCTCTCGGAAACATAGATGACGTCATCCGGCACCAGCTCCCGCAGCCTCACACTGGTCTGAAGGTCCACCTGAAATGTGTGCAGATCCCGGTTGTTGACGCCGATCATCGTTGCATGACATCTCTTTGCCATCTCTACTTCCTCCCTGGAGTGGGCCTCCACAAGAGCGGACAGTCCGAGACTCCTGGCAAGCTCCAGATGATCATACAGTTCCTGCTCCGTCAGGATGGCGCAGATCAGAAGGACTGCGTCTGCTCCCATGGCTTTCGCCTCGTAGATCATATACGGATCCACGGTAAAATCTTTCCGGAGCACCGGGATCTGTACTTCCCTTGCGATCGCTTCCAGAAAGGTATCGCTCCCCTGAAAGTAGAAGGGTTCCGTCAGACAGGAAATTGCCGCGGCCCCTGCTTTTTCATATTCTTTTGCAATATCCAGATACGGAAATTCTTCCGCAATTACCCCCTTGGACGGGGATGCTTTCTTCACCTCGCAGATGAAAGAAAGTCCCTCCTGGCCAAGAGATGTTTCAAACAGAAACGGTTCTTTCGTTTCGGTTCTGTTTTGGATCCGGTCGAAAAGTTCCTCAATCGGCACTTCTTTCTTTTTTCGGGCGATTCGCTCTCTCGTCTTTTCCGCGATTTCATCCAGTATAGTCTTCATCAGCAGTCCTCCTTCGCTTCCTGACGGTTAGATTCCCGGATAAACTCCTCCAGCTTCCGTCTGGCCGCTCCGCTGTCAATGAGCTGTTCCGCCATCCGCACACCGGATTCCATGTCCGGGGCCTTTCCAGCCAGATAGAGGGCCGCTCCGGAATTGAGTGCCACCGCATCCCGCTTTGGCCCTTTCTTTCCGTCCAGAATTTCCAGGGTGATCTGTGCGTTTTCTTCCGGTGTGCCTCCGGTGAGTTCTTCTTTCCTGCATCTTGTAAATCCGAAGTCCTCCGGCGTGATCTCGTAGGTGTGGTAGGTGCCGTCCTTGATCTCACAGATTTTTGTCGGAGCACTCATGGAAATTTCATCCAGCTGATCCTTACCGTAGACTACCATGCCCCGTTTTACTCCCAGATTGTTCATGACCCTGGCAAGCGGTTCTACCAGTCCCTCCTCATAAACTCCCATCAGCTCCATATTGGCTCCTGCCGGGTTGGAAAGGGGTCCGAGAATATTGAAGACATTCCGGATGCCGAGTTCTTTTCGGATCGGGGCAACGTATTTCATTGCGATATGGTAGTTCTGGGCAAAGAGAAAACAGATTCCGATTTTCTTTAACATGGCTGCGCTTTCTTCCGGTGATGCCGTAATCCGCACTCCCAGCGCTTCCAGAACATCTGCCGCTCCGCATTTACTGGATGCTGCCCGATTGCCGTGCTTTGCCACCGGCACGCCTCCTGCCGCTATCACCAGAGAGGAGGTGGTGGAGATATTAAAGGAGTTCGCTCCGTCTCCTCCGGTTCCTACGATTTCCAGTACATCCATCTCATGCAGCAGACGGATGCAGTGGTCCCGCATGCCCTTTGCCGAACCGGTAATTTCTTCAATGGTTTCCCCTTTCAGGGAAAGAGCGGTCAGGTAGGAGCTCATCTGGACCGGGCTTGCTTTTCCATCCATGATCTCATTCATGACTTCCAGTGCTTCTTCTGCTGTCAAATCGTTTCTCTGTGCCAGTTTTAAAATTGCTTCTTTAATCATGTCTGTAAACCTCCACAAAATTCTGAATCATCTTTTTCCCTTTCGGTGTTAATACCGATTCCGGGTGAAACTGAAGCCCGTAAATGGGATAGTCTTTATGCTCCACCGCCATAATCTCCTGATCCTCGGCCCGTGCCGTAATCACCAGTTCATTCGGCAGTGTTTCCTCCTGAAGTGCCAGGGAATGGTACCTCCCTGCCATAAATTCATCTGGCAGTCCCTGGAAGATCCGGCTGTTTTGATCTGCCCGGATCCGGGACTGTTTCCCGTGCATCATCCGGGACGCATGGGAAACGATTCCTCCATAGGCAGTGCAGATACACTGGTGACCAAGACAAATCCCAAGGATTGGTATCTTCCCTTCAAAATACCGGACTGCCTCGATGCAGATTCCGGCGTCTTCCGGCCTTCCAGGTCCTGGGGAAAGGATGAGGGCATCCGGCTTCATGGCCTCAATTTCCTCTACTGTCTTCTCCTGGTTCCGTATCACCCTCAGATCCGGTTCAAACTGTCCGGCCAGCTGGTAAACGTTGTAGGAAAAACTGTCATAATTATCAATCAGCACAATCATGATCCACACCTCCTTCCGCCATCTTCAGCGCTTCGACAACTGCCTTTGCCTTGTTGATGCATTCTTCGTACTCCTTTTCCGGCACGCTGTCCGCCACAATGCCTGCGCCGGACCGGACGTATACTTTGCCGTTTTTCGCGTAGGCAATCCGGATCGAAATGCAGACATCCAGATTTCCCGTAAAATCCAGGTAGCCGATCGCTCCTCCGTAGATCCCCCGTCTGTTATGTTCCAACTCCTCAATAATCTCGCAGGCCCGGAATTTCGGCGCTCCAGAGAGTGTTCCTGCCGGGAGAATGGCGTCCACCGCATCCACCGCGTCATATTTCGGCTCCAGTTCTCCTCTGACCACAGATCCAATATGCATGACATGGGAAAATTCCTCGATATTCATGTACTTTTCCACTTCCACTGTTCCGATCCTGCTGATTTTTCCCACATCATTTCTTCCAAGATCCACCAGCATGTTGTGCTCGGCACGTTCTTTTTCGTCCGCCAGCAGCTCTTCACGCAGAGCCCGGTCCTCCGCTTCGTCTTTTCCCCGCTTTCTTGTTCCGGCAAGGGGATAAGTCCAAAGTGTCGTCCGGGAAAGCTTTGCCAGCGTCTCCGGGGACGCTCCGGCGATTTCCAGTTCTCCGCTGGAAAAGTAAAACATATAAGGGGAAGGATTGGTTGTACGCAGCACCCGGTAGGTGTCCAGAAGACTCCCTTCGATCTCTGCCTCCAGGCGGTTGGAGAGCACGACCTGAAAGATATCTCCATCGTAAATATAGTCTTTGGCCCGCTCCACCATCCGGCAGTATTCCTCTTTTGTAAACAGTTCCCGAAACGGTGTCTTCAGAGCCAGCGGCGGATTGGGCGCGTACTGTTTCTTCATAAGAAGCCTTTTCAGACTTCCCAGTTCCATCTTTGCCTTTTCGTATGCGACTGCCGGATCCTCCGCCGGAATGTTGATGATAAGGTCAATCTTCTGACGGTAGTGGTCAAATGCCACCACCTTGCGGAAGAGCATCAGATCCATGTCATAAAATCCATCCGGATCTTCCTGGGACAGCATCAGCTCCGGCTCTGCATACTGAATATAGTCGTAGGAGAAATACCCTACCAGTCCGCCGGAAAAAGGTGGCATGCCTTCCAGATGAGGAGCCTTGTTCTCCTTTAGAATCTTCCGGATGATGTTCCCCGGATGGCTGGTCTTTTCTTCGTAAAGGGTGTCTCCTTTGACTGTAACCCGGTGATCCCTGCACCGGATTTCCAGTTCCGGATCGTATCCGATAAAGGAGTACCTCCCCCAGTTTCCTCCGGTCTCCGCACTTTCCAGCAGAAAACAGTGCCGGCTGATCCCTTTGAGAATCCTCACTGCTTCCACCGGCGTTATCATGTCCATATACAGTTCTTCTTTCACAGGAATCATCCTGTACTTCTGTGTCCTGGAGAGTTCCAAAACGTTCTCCAATGTTGGAAACACCATGTTGTTACCACCTTTCCTTGTTCTGCCAGAAAATAAAAAAACGCCCTTGACGCAGATAAAATCATATTATCTGCATCAAGGACGATATCTACATACATACCGCGGTGCCACCTTGATTCACGAAACGAACTTCCGTACGCTTAAGCGAGATACCAACATATCTCCGGCAACTGACGTATGCCCTACGTCGCAGAGTACTGGGCAGGATTCCTGCTTTTGGCTGCGCCCTCCGTGGTCCATTTGGCTGACTGCGTTCCATCCGGCTCTCACCTTCCCGGACTCTCTGTGGGTGCACGACAACTTTGATCTCCACTTCAACGGTTTATCTGGCTAAATTTAATTTTTACTCATTATAGGATGAAACCTGAGATGTGTCAATACTTTTTTCCAGATTTTCCATCTCTGTCAGAATTTCCTTCTGCCGCTCATCGAACAGGAGCCCCTTATTATACTTATAGAAATACGGGCAGTCATTCTCTCTGAGGAACCGGATGCTGTCCCCGTTTGTATTCAGCTCCGCCAGAAAGGCCGCCATCTCCTGGCTCTCTCCAAAGGCGTCTTCCAGGAACCGGAACGTATGTTCCAGTGCCTCCATGGTCCGGTCCGTCACTTCCTGACGCTTTTCTACCTGCTCTCCGAAGGCGTCTTTTACAAAGGCAAATTCCGCTTCCCATCCGGCGTGTTCTTCTTCTTTTGACAGTTTCCACCGCTGCAGGTAGGATTCCAGTCGGGAAATGACCTCCCGTTCCAGCTTTTCCTGCGCCCCGGTCAGAATCTCCGACCGCTTCTTCTCCTGAAGTCCGGTCCGGAGCCTGGAAATCACTGCCGGAAGATCCTGCTCTTCTTTATATACTTTCAAAGCCTCATAGAGACGTTCCGTCATGGCATCCTCCGTCCGGTACTCCCGGAAATACTCTGCCAGCTTTCCATTCAGCATGCCGACAATACTGAACCGTTCGTCAAAAGGCGCAAACTTCAGCTTCTCCAGAACGTCCTCCCCGTAGATACCCTGTACGATCTTTTCCAGCCCGTAGTCTTTTTTATATTTCTCATACAGTTCCAGATAATTGGCAAAGTCCTTTGCCACTTCCCAGTTCTGCAGATACTGATGGACCACTTCCCGGTCCGCCTTTTTCCCAAGCTTCCGGTATACCCTGAGAAGTTCGGAGAGATCTTCCCATCCTCTGGCTGTCACAAACTGCTTCCCGTCTACCGTATTCTCCACCCGGTAAAAATGATCCCTGCGGATTTCCAGGTAGGCAAGAATCGCCGGGTCAATTCCGGCTTCGTAAGCGTATTCTCTCCACACCTCATAATTTTCCTCTATGTCAATCCGTTTCAGTCTGTCCAGTGTTACAATATCAAATTCCCGGACCGATTTGTTATACTCCGGCGGATTTCCGGCCGCCACAATGATCCATCCTTCCGGAACCCTGTGGTTTCCAAACATCTTGCACTGCAAAAACTGAAGCATGGTGGGAGCCAGTGTCTCGGAGACGCAGTTGATCTCATCCAGAAATAAAATCCCCTCCTTCAGTCCGGTCTTCTCCATCTTCTCGTAAACCGATGCAATGATTTCGCTCATAGTATATTCGGTAACGGAATATGTCTGTCCGCCATAGATCCTTTCCCGGATAAACGGAAGTCCTACCGCGCTTTGCCTCGTATGATGGGTGATCGTGTAGGAAACCAGTCCGATGCCACACTCCCTTGCGATCTGTTCCATGATCTGGGTCTTTCCGATTCCCGGAGGGCCCATGAGAAGGATCGGCCTCTGGCGGATGGACGGAATCAGATACTTCCCATCTTCATCTTTCTCAAGATAGGCCTCAATAGAATCCCGGATTTCCTGTTTTGCTCGTTTGATATGCATCCTCTATTCTTCCTCACTTTCCATAAATATCGCTTCGTCCAGCACAAGCCGAATGGCCCATGCCGGAGTACGGATGTCTCTTGAACCGTCATCAATAAAGACAAACGCGGTCTCATAGGGCGGCATTCTGGAAGGGTACGTTCCGTATCCGTCGGTAAAATAAATCATACCCCTCAAATGATGGAACGCTCCCTTTTCTACCAGACGGTCAATATAGGCAAAGGCCGGGCGAAAGTCCGTACCTCCGCCTCCGTAGAGTTTCAGTTCTTTCATGTACCGCTCCCAGTCTTCCCGCCCTTCAATCCGCACGTCTTCCTGAACCTTCTCATCACATTGCAGAATCCGGATGTGGACTTTCCGGAAGAAACTCTCATTTTCACTGAGCACATCGTAAGTCTCCTCCAGGAACTTTCTGACCAGATCTCCAGAGCAGGACATGGATGTATCCACTACAATGACAAATTCTTCGATCTTTTTGACTTCTTTTGTCTCCTGGGGCTCAATCAGCGGCATATTTCCATACATGGAAAGTCCGTAACAGTAAAAGGCGTAGTCGAAACTGTCTTCATCCACACCGATTTCTTCTTTCCACACAGAAAATTTCTTCAGAAATTCCCGGTAATCGTAGCGCTTTTTGTTGGCAATCCGAAGCTCATCCAGCAGACCGCCTGCCGCGTCCGCTTCCTCCTGGGCGAAGGTATCCAGATTGAGTTCCATCTGCTCACTGATCTGTTTCCAGTTGTTTTCCGTCTCCTTTGGCGGACGTTTCTTCTCATCCGGAGACGGCCAGTAAAGATGGCTGTCCGCTCCGAATTCCTGCTCCATCTCTATCCGTTTTGCCTCGCTCATCCCCCAGGATATCAGACTTCGGTATACTTTCTGGGCACTTAACACCTTCGTCTCCTTTTGGAGTCTTCGGTAAACGTCCTTTCTGAGCCAGGATGGTGCCTTTCTGACACAGGGATATGACAGACTGTCGATGATGGACTCCACGGCGATATTGCACGCCAGATCCCAGAATACCGGATCCCGGTTTCCCCTGAGATAGAGGTGCCCGAACAGGCAGTGGAGAATGACATGAAGATAGGCACGGTTTACCAGCCGCCGGTCCTTCTGGTACATTCCTCCCAGCCATCCCGGATGAAAATAAAGTACCTGACCGTCCGTACCGATGGATCCGATCTCCCCATCCATGCCAAACCGGAGGCTGGAAAGAGCCACATCCAGATAACGCATCTTCAGGTAAAGCTCATTTCTGGACATCCTTAAGATCTCTTTTCCGAGGGCATCCAGACGTTCCGTCTGCTCTTCCCTGATCGATTCTTCCATATCCAGTCCCCCTTTCCCGCTGTTACAGCTCAAATTTCTTTCTTCCGGCTCTGCGCTTCCTGCTGCTCAGAAGGATCGCTGCCGCCTCGGCATGTTCCCTTTTTTCCGCCTCATTCAAAGCATCCTCCAGCGCATCTCCTTCCCAGATCCCTTCCTCCAGAAGAAACCGGACCGTCTCCATGTCATCCTGTTCCATCAGATATCCGGCCGTCCGGGCCGCGCAGTCCTTCAGGAATTCCACGTATTCCTGTTTTGCCTTTTCCGTCAGCCGGTACGGCTCTCTTAATCTTGCCAGGGCAATCCGTATCAGCGTTCCCTCATTCTCCCTGGCCTTTGCTTTGGCGAAGAGGGCGTCATACTCCTCATAGTTAATCTCTTTCAAGTAGACACATTGCCGGTAATCCCCTCCGGATCCATGGTAATGGGTCTCCACGATTCTGGCCGGCGTGTTTTCCACTGCTTCCTCATAGTGTTCCGGGAAAACCAGTCCCGCCGTCTCTCCCCTTTCTCCTTCCTCATAGGAAATATGGACAAACAGCTCGAACCGCTGCTCCTCCAGGATCTGTCTGAGACAGGTCTGTCTTGTCTTCCGGCATCGGATCTCCACCCGGCTTAACTGGCATCCGGTGAAAGCACCGCTTCCGATGCTGGTCAGACTGTCCGTAAAGGAAATGCATCTCAGCCGGAAACAGCGGTAGAAGGCGTACCGTCCCACTTCCCGCAGTCCTTCCGGAAGATGAATCTCCTCCACCCGTCCTCTTATGAGGCTTTCCTTCGCCCCTTCCGGTTCCCCATCGGACGGAAGGATCCGGACATTTTCCTCTTCCTCCTCCGACGAAAACCCGTAATCTCCAATACGGGTCACCAAAAGACCGTCGATCCGTTCCGGAAGGACTACTTCCGGATTGTCTCCGAAACACCCGGTGATAGTGACGGTCTTTTCCTTTCCCTCTTCCATTCTGTAGTGAATTTCCGGATACATGTCGCTCCTCCTGCCTTTTCTCAGTCACATAAGAACGGCCGGGAGACTGCTGTCCCCGGCCTCTTTCTTTTTAGTATTCAAATTTCTTTTCAAAATATGCTTTGAGATCTTCGATTTTGATTCTCTCCTGCTCCATCGTATCACGATCACGCACGGTCACGGCTCCATCTTCCTCGGATTCAAAATCGTATGTCACACAGAACGGAGTACCGATCTCATCCTGACGACGGTACCGCTTTCCGATATTTCCGCGGTCATCGTATTCGCAGTTATAATATTTGGAAAGCTCGGTGTAAATCTTCTCAGCGCCTTCATTTAACTTCTTGGAGAGTGGAAGCACTCCGATCTTCACCGGTGCAAGGGCCGGATGGAAATGGAGAACCGTACGCTTGTCCCCGCCTTCCAGCTCTTCCTCATCGTATGCGGAGCAGAGGAATGCAAGTACGACACGGTCCGCTCCAAGTGACGGCTCGATGACGTATGGCAGATATTTCTCTTTCTTCTCATCGTCAAAGTAAGTCAGATCCTGCTTGGACACGTTCTGGTGCTGGGTCAGGTCGTAATCGGTACGGTCGGCGATTCCCCAGAGCTCTCCCCATCCGAACGGGAAGAGGAATTCCAGGTCTGTCGTCGCACGGCTGTAATGGGACAGCTCTTCTTTTTCATGATCACGTGCACGCAGCTCATCGTCCGTCATACCAAGCTCTCTCAGCCAGTTATGGCAAAAGTTCTTCCAGTACTCAAACCACTCCAGATCTGTTCCCGGCTCGCAGAAGAATTCCAGCTCCATCTGCTCGAACTCTCTGGTACGGAATGTGAAGTTACCCGGTGTGATTTCATTACGGAAGGATTTTCCGATCTGTCCGATACCAAACGGAATCTTCTTTCTGGATGTCCGCTGCACATTTTTGAAATTCACAAAGATTCCCTGTGCAGTCTCCGGACGAAGATAAACAACGTTTTTCGCATCCTCTGTCACGCCCTGAAATGTCTTAAACATCAGATTGAATTCACGGATCTCTGTGAAATTGTGCTTGCCGCAGCTCGGACAAGGCACCTGATGCTCATTGATGAAGTCCATCATCTTTTCGTGGGACCATGCGTCTACGCTTTCTTTCAGCTCGATTCCATGTTCTGCCGCATAATCCTCAATCAGTTTATCTGCACGGAAACGCTCCTTACACTCTTTACAATCCATCAACGGGTCGCTGAAGTTTCCCAGATGTCCGGATGCAACCCATGTCTGCGGATTCATCAGGATCGCGCAGTCCACGCCCACATTGTAAGGATTTTCCTGAATAAATTTTTTCCACCATGCTTTTTTTACATTGTTTTTTAATTCTACGCCGAGATTTCCGTAATCCCATGTATTGGCAAGTCCGCCGTAGATTTCGGATCCCGGATATACAAACCCCCTGGTCTTGGCAAGAGCTACGATTTTGTCCATTGTTTTTTCTACCATCGTCTTTTACCTCACATTCTTCTAAAATTGTTACCATTATACGGTAATTTCCCTTCTTTTGCAAGCGGATACGGGCCATTTAAAGGATTTCCAGCATGGCAAGGGAACGGAACTCATGCCCTATGTAAACGTCCACGCATCGTTTGGCCGCCCGTTTCAGCTGGTTTAACACCTCATCGCTGACAGTAAAGGTGTAAAGCTTCTCCACCGGTGTCCCCTCAATAAACTGGAGGGCATAAAGAGCAGACTGGCCAAGCGGTATCGTATCCGCCGCTTTTCTGGCACAGTCCGGACAGAGCATCCCGCCCCGCCCAGCACTGAATCCATGCAGGTCCTCCTGCTTTCCGCATCCGGCGCAGGCAAACACCTGGGGCGCCTCCCCTTCCAGGCAGATCATCTTCAGTTCGAAGATGCAGCGGATCAGGGGAAGAGAAATGCTTCTCTTTACAACGATCCGCATCGTCTGATAGAGAAGCTTCAGGATTTCTGTCTCATCATTATTTTCTCTTGTACAGTATTCTGCAAATTCCAGGAAATAGCATCCGTATGACACCGCCTCGATATCGGTTCTGAGCTCTCCAAAATAATTCTGGATGTCCGCCTGCTGAAGCGTATAGGAGTTTCTCCCCTCGTACAATGTAAAAGCGCCGAACAGAAAAGGGCTCGTCGTTCCGACAAGCATACTGTTCGGACGCCTTGCTCCGCGGGCAAAAGCGGAGATCTTCCCCCGCTCACGGGAGAGGATCACCACTCTCTTGTCATATTCCCCAATCGGAAGTGCTGACAGAATCATTCCTGTCACGGTAATCGTCTGGCTCACTTTCTTCATCCTTCCGGTTTTCGTCCTGATACCGGTCCGATACGGTCTCCTGCCGCATCATTCCTTTGTAGGTCAGATAGTCTTCTACCTTGCCGGTCCTTTCAAACCGGTCCCAGTCGTCATCTTTCATCGGATCACCTCTTCATCTTTTGGAATAAAATTAGGTTCTCCGTTTTTCCTTTCTGTTATTCTTCTTCCCGGTATCCAAAATTTCTCATCAAAAATTCACTGTCTCTCCAGTCCTTTTTCACCTTCACCCACAGTTTCAGATTGACCTTGCAGTCCAGCATCCGCTCGATCTCAAATCTGGCGGTGCTTCCGATTTTTTTCAGCATGCTGCCCTGCTTTCCGATGATGATTCCCTTATGGGAATCCCGCTCGCAGATAATCGTTGCGTCAATATCCGCAATGGTCCCTTTTTGTCCTTTGCGGAATTTCATCCGGTCGATCACCACCGCAATGCCATGAGGAATCTCCTCGTTCAGACTGTGCAGCGCCTTCTCCCTGATCAGCTCCGCCACAATCTGGCGCTCCGGCTGATCCGTCACGGTATCCTCATCGTAAAACTGCGGTCCGTACGGGAGATACTGAAGAATCACCTTGACCAGTTCATCCGTATTCTCCCCTGTCCTTGCGCAGACCGGAACGATCTCCGCGAACTCGTAGATATCCTTATATTTTGCAATACACGGAAGCAGCTCTTCCCGTTTGACCTTGTCCACCTTGTTGATGACAAGAATCACCGGCGTGTGCACTTTTTTCAACTGTTCTGCAATATGCTGCTCGCCTGCCCCGATAAAGGTAGATGGCTCAACCAGCCAGAGCACCACGTCCACTTCATTGAGTGTCCGTTCCGCCACATTGACCATGTAGGTACCCAGCTTGTTTTTTGCCTTGTGGATTCCCGGCGTGTCCACAAAGACAATCTGCCCTTCCTCTGTAGTCAGTACCGTCTGAATCCGGTTTCTCGTTGTCTGTGGTTTGTTTGATGTGATCGCGATCTTCTGTCCGATCAGCTGGTTCATCAGCGTGGATTTTCCCACATTCGGCCGTCCGATCAGCGTTACAAATCCTGATTTATACTGTTTATTCTCTGCCAAAGTCCCGTTCCTCTCTCCTTTGTAAACTTTGTCTGTGGAAGGTCCCGGCGTCTAGAAGAGCGCCTTGACCTCCGTAAATACATCCTGTTCTTCTTTTATTTTATCTTCATTTCCGATGACGCAGATCTGATCTGCCTGAAGCACCTTCTCTACGATGTCGGCCAGATCCCGGATATCCTGCTGCGTTGCATGGAGGACTTCCATCCGCTCCTTCTGAATCATCTCTTCCGTCACGTGGTTGAGATACAGATTCATGGAACGGTCACCCTTTGCGGCAGGCGTCATCGGCTGATCCATGCCGCTGATGGTTCCGATAATAAACTTCGTCATATCCCGGTCGCTGACATCAAAGGTTCTCAGATATTCCGTCACGCCCTTGTAGATTTCCAGCGTGTTTTTCAGATGTGGATCCCGGTAGGAGACAAAATATCCCTCTCCCAGCTTATTGAAGCTGCTCATACATCCATAGGCGCCGCCTTTGACACGGATATTCTGCCAGAGATACTCATATCCCATAATCACCTTCAAAATCTGAAGCGCCCCATGATATTCTGCCCCTGCATCGATAAAGTTGCCGGCCATGGCCACGTACTGTACCTTGGAGGACGTCTGAAATCCTTCATTTTTCTTCCGGCAGCTCAGTCGGAATCCGCCGGATACCCTCTCTTCCGTGTGCAGATGTCCGGAAAACTCCTCCACTTTATCCAGAACCGCATCCACGCTTTCGGCTTCCCCGGTATAGCTGACAATCATATGCTCTTTCCGGAAAATCTTCCGGCTGATTGTCTGCAGCTTTTCGATCAGTTCTTCTTTTTCCTCATCAAAGTGATCCGCAATCCGGCTCACGGTCTCATAGTATTCAATTCCGTTTGTCATATCCTTAAATCGCGCAAGCGGCGAGCTGTAGGACATGGCCCGCAGCACGGCAGAACTGTGCCCTGCCGAGAGGAACTTCATCTGCAGCCTGGATTTCAGCATATCGATGATTTCTTTGAGCCGTTTTTCATCTCCAAGATGCGACCGCATCAGAATCTCTTCCATCATGGTCATGGCAAACGGAAGCTGATCATACATGGCCTTCGTCTTGATTTCAAATGTCGGACGGAATTCCTTTTCCTTCACCTTGGTGACATCGGTGTACATCTCAAGGGAGGTCTCGATACCTCCTGTATACCGGTTGATCTCATTGAACAGCTTTCCGTACTCATACTGCTCGGTATCGATAATGCCAAGCACCGCCTGCAAAAGTCCTGCATACGGAATTTCCTCCTCACTCAGTGTCCTGAGATCGAAGATCAGTGTCAGATAGCCGATACCATTCGTATCGATGGGATGGCAGATACATGGCACTTCTCCTGCCTTTCGTTCTTCATTATAAATCGGGGCAATGTCTTCGGAAATATCGCTGACCTTCAGCACCGGAATCTTCTCCAGAATTTCCGGCGGTGTCGGCTCTTCCTGGTACGCTCTCAGATCCTTCGTATCCTGCACGAGCTTCTCCACTTCTTCTTTGGAAAGACTCTCTTTGTATGCTTTGAGTTTCTCTTTCAGCTTCTGATCCGCCTCGGCAGCCATTCCCTTCTTCGGACAGATCATCACGATGGATGCGTGGGTATTGTCAAGAAGGTACTTCTGAATCAGATCCTCGTAGTAGGAAGTGCCGATCTGCTCTTTCAAAAACGCAAAGGTATCCAGAGCGTCAATATGAATGAACGGGCTGTTGTCATCGTACAGCCAGCTGTCCAAAATCTGCAGTCCGTACATCAGTCCCTTCGGGTAACTGCCAAAGTCCGCCTCCCGGTAACGGAATTCATGATAGTTGATCCCCGCTGTCAGCGCATCCGGATCAATTCCCTCCCTGGCTATTCTGGAAAGGGTGGACTCAATCACATGGACAAATTCCTCTTTCTGGGACCCCTCCGCATTTTTTGCGATGACGGAGAAAATCGGCTGATAAATTCCGTTGTCATAGGATCCGAGAATGTCGTGCCCGATTCCTGCATCCATCAGCGCCTTCTTTAACGGTGCGCCCGGAGCGGATAACAGTGCATAATCCAGGATGGAAAAAGCAAGGTAGAGCTTTTCATCCAGACTGGTTCCGATGACCTTATTATAGGAAAGGTAGGTATTCATCTCCTCGGATTCTGTATTGGAAATGGAATAATACCGCTTCCACTCCACCGGGTGTTCAAACGGCTTCTGCATCCGGATCCTGGAGTCGATCTGTGCGCTGTCAAATCTGCTCAGATACTCCTCATCCAGCCATTTCAGCTTTCCGGCCATATCCATATCACCGTACAGATAAATATAACTGTTGGACGGGTGATAGTATTTCCGGTGGAATGCCAGAAACTTCTCATATGTCAGCGATGGAATCTCCTCCGGATCTCCTCCGGACTCATTGGAGTAGGAAGTATCCGGAAACAGTGAATTTAAAATCATCCGGTCCAGCACTCCATCCGGGGAAGAAAATGCCCCTTTCATCTCATTGTATACGACCCCATTGTACTTGAGCTCTCCGTCTGCATCCTCCAGCTCGTAGCTCCAGCCCTCCTGGCGGAAGGTCTTGTCGCTCTCATAAATATTCGGATAAAAGACCGCATCCATGTAGACATGCATCAGGTTCTGAAAATCCTGATCGTTGCAGCTTGCGACCGGATACACAGTTTTATCCGGATAAGTCATTGCATTTAAAAAGGTATTTAAAGATCCCTTCACAAGCTCTACAAACGGATCCTTCGCCGGAAACTCTCTGGAACCGCACAGCACCGAATGCTCCAGAATATGCGGAAGTCCTGTGCTGTCCTCCGGCGGCGTCCGAAAGCCGATGGAAAATACTTTATTGTCATCATCATTCTGGATCAGTACGATCCTTGCCCCGCTCTTTTTGTGTCTGAGCAGATATCCCTTTGATTTGATCCCTCTTAAATCCTGTTCCTGTATCAGCTCGTAGGCCTGTAATTCCTTGATTTCCATTCCAATCTCCTCGTTTCGATTCTAATTTCCTGTCTTTTTAGTATACCACGATTTCCCGTTTCGTAAAACATGCCGTCGAAAATCAGATATATCTGGGCTTCTGATTGCCGCCGTTGCTCTTCTCAATCATATTCCGGATATCCTGCATCTCCTGATCCAGCTGAGAGATCACCGTGGCGCACCGTTTCAGCTTTCTCTGGATCTCCCCTTCATCGTCAATCTCCTTTTTGTAACGAAGCCTGTGATCCACACTTGCCCAGAAATCCATGGCGATCGTCCGGAACTGGACTTCCACTTTCATATATTCTTTGCCGTCCGCCAGGAATATCGGCACTTCCAGAATCAGATGAAGACTCCGGTATCCATTATCCTTTGGATGCTGTATGTAATCCTTCGTCCGCAGCAGCCGGATATCATCCTGTCCGGTCAGCAGCTCCGCAAGCTTGTAGATATCTTCCTGGAATGCGCAGACTACACGGACGCCGGCCACGTCAAACAGATTGTTTTCGATATTTTCCAGAGTCGGCTCAAACCCTTTTCTTTTGAGCTTCTCCATAATACTGGCCGGAGATTTCAGTCTCGTCTCAATGGACTCAAACGGATTTCTGTCATAGTTCAGAGAAAACTCCGCATCCAGCACATTCAATTTCGTCTCAACTTCCATGATCGCACATTTATATTTATTCATCAATGCCGTGAATTCCACGCTGTTTGCCAGATCAGAGCTGTCCGTCCTCTGCGTATAGACTTCTTTCAAGTTTTCTTTCATCAACCGCACCTCTTTTTGTATCAATATGGAACATTGATTCCTCAGTATAGTATAACAAAGCACCGCTTGAAACTCCAATGAAAAATCTATAAACAATTTCAGCAACTATTCAGCCCGTATGGATAAAGAGTTACTAATTTTTTTCCGCCCCTTTGTCGGATTTGTGCTATCATAATGAATAGAAATGTTTTTTGTCGAGGAGGAGTGTATGATGACGGAAAATAGACATTCATGGATCAAAAAAGGACTGACAGCAGGTCTTTTCTACCTGCTTTCTATTACACCCAGGCTGATCGGGCGGCCGAAGCGGATGCCTGGAAAATTTTACGCCCACCGGGGGCTTCATGACTTAAGTCTTGGAATTCCGGAAAATACGATGGCTGCATTCCGTCGTGCGGTGGAACACGGATACGGAATCGAGCTGGATGTCCAGCTGTCAAAAGATGGACAGGTTGTTGTAGCGCACGATTTTGACCTGAAGCGGATCTGCAAAGTGGAAAAGGATGTGGATGAACTGACTTATGAAGAGCTCAAAGAGCTGCCCGTTCTTGGAACAAACGAGCGTATCCCGCTCCTTCAGGATGTCCTGGATCTGGTAGACGGCAAGGTGCCGCTTCTCGTGGAGATCAAATATAAGCATGTGGGAAGCTCCATCTGCCGGAAGACTGCGGAGCTTCTGGATCACTACAGCGGTCCTTACTGTATGGAGTCTTTCCATCCGTTAGCTTTGATGTGGTTCCGGAAATACCGTCCGTATTCTGTCAGAGGCCAGCTTGGTATGAACTTCCACAAGGATGACGGTCGGGTACACCCGGTCTACTATTTTCCGCGTCATCTGCTTACCAACTTTCTGACAAAGCCGGATTTCATCGCCTACGATCATCACGCAAGAAGCGCTCTTTCCCTGACGATCTGCCGGGTGGTATTCGGCATTCCGTGTTTTGCCTGGACCGTCAAGTCCCCGCGGGAATATTATGCCTGCGAGCATGTCTTTGACTACTTTATTTTTGAGGGCTTTCTTCCGGAAGAACCGGATACCCGGAGTTACTCCTGATCGATACAGCAAGGGACAGCAGCTCTTTACGAGCCGCTGCCCCTTGCTCTGTGAGGTTATTATGGCATGTTTATCCTATTTGTCGTAAATGGTCTTGATTTCGAGGAATTCTTCGTATCCCTCTACACCGCCTTCTCTTCCAAGTCCGGACTGTTTGTATCCTCCGAACGGAGAGGTCGGATCCCACTGTCCTTCGTTGACATAGACCGTTCCTGTCTTCATCTGGCGCGCAACTTTGTTTGCCTCTTCTTCCGGTCCAAATACAGCGCCTGCAAGTCCATAAATGCTGTCGTTTGCAATCTGGACTGCTTCTTCTTCCGTCTCATAAGGAAGTACAACCAGTACCGGTCCGAAGATTTCTTCCTGTGCGATTCTCATATCCGGTTTCACATCACTGAAAATGACCGGTTTTACATAATAGCTTCCATTGTCTTCCGGCACTTCTCCGACTACCATTCTGGCGCCTTCCTGCAATCCGAGTTCGATGTAGCCTTTGACACGGTCAAACTGTTTCTTGGATGACAGAGGTCCCTGTGTCACGGTCGGATCATCAGCCGGTCCGTATTTATAGTCCTCCAGTTGTCTTTTGATGATTTCCTCTGCCCGTGCAAGTCCGTCCTTCGGTACGAGAAGTCTTGTCAGGGCGTTGCAGGTCTGTCCTGCATTCGGTACAACCGTCTCCAGTACGGAATGAATTCCATTCTCCCAGTCTCCGCCGTCCAGAAGGATCGCCGCGGATTTTCCGCCAAGCTCCAGAGCAATCTTCTTGATATTTCCAAGAGCCATTCTTGCCACTTCCCGGCCTGCTCCTGTGGATCCTGTAAAGGAAATCATATCCACATCTTCGTGTGTGGAAAGGGCATTTCCGACTTCTCCGCCCCGTCCTGTTACCAGATTGAAGACACCTGCCGGATATCCTGCTTTATCGATCTCTTCCGCAAGAATATATGCGGTCAAAGGTGTATACTGGCTTGGCTTTAATACAACGCAGTTGCCTGCCAGAAGCGCCGGCACGACTTTCTTTTCAATCTGTTCCAGAGGGAAGTTCCACGGAGTCAGACCGCCTACAACACCTACCGGTTCTCTTCTGACTACTGATGTCAGTCTTCTCTGTTCATACGGGAATTCCGAAGCGGTCTTGATATAATGCTTTGCTTCCAGAATAAACGGGTCCGTATGTACTTCTGCGGAAACCTTGTACGGAGAACCGAGTTCTTTTGTGATGGTCTCGATCAGTTCCTGTCGTCTTGCTTCCAGACCTGCCACTACCTTCTTCATCAGATCCACTCTTTCTTCCAGAGGAGTGTACTGCCATGTTTCAAATGCTGCCCTTGCGGCTTTTACCGCCTTGTCTACATCATCCTTGTTTCCTCTTGGCACTTTGGCGATGATTTCATGTGTAGCCGGATTTTCAATCTCAATCCACTCATCCTGTGCGGAATCAACCCATTCTCCATTGATATACAGTTTACGGATTTCCATACTGCTCTTACCTCTCTTTCTGAAATGAACTTCCTGTTCTGTGCTTTATCGAAGTGTTTCAAATTTCATCGCTTCGGAAAGATATGCTTTTTCCTCATCGTTTAATTCCATACGCGGTCTTCTGACGTATCCGCCGTTTAATCCCTTTTGGCCAAGGCCGTATTTCAGCGCCTGTACCGGTTTCGGGAAGGATTCCAGTACGTTCAGTGCCGGCAGGATCTCTTTGTAGATTTCTTTTCCTTTCTTCAGGTCTCCTTCTACATAGACTGCCTGATAGAGCTCTACGCACTGTTTCGGCGCCACGTTTGCCAGCATACAGATCCATCCGCAGGCTCCGTCGGCAAAGCTTTCGTATGCAAGATTGTCACATCCGCAGAATACGGATACCTTGTCCGGAGCATCCATCAGAACTTCTGTCAGCTTCTGCATGCTTCCGCTGGACTCTTTGACAATCGCAGTGTACGGAAGTGCCATGATCTCCTGGAAGGCTTCTTTCCCGATCTCGATCCCGGCGGATCCCGGATTGTTGTATGCAACGATCGGGAACTGTGTCTGCTCTTCGATATAACGGTAGTGCTCTACAATCTCATCCTGTGCCGGGTGGCAGTAGAAGGACGGAAGCACCATTGCCGCATGGGCGCCGCATTCTTTAATATTGTTGACAAGTTTGACAACGTCTTCCGGGCGTTCTCTGGAAGCGCCTACGATGACGCTGACACGGTCCTTCACATAAGGAACAATCTCTTTTACATAGGCCATATGTTCTTCATCGGAAATACTCTGATATTCTCCGGTTGCTCCCAGGATGCAGACTCCCTGCACACCCTGCTCAATCAGCCAGTCCAGATTTTTCTTTGCTGACTCAAAATCAAATGTTCCGTCCTCGTGGAATGGTGTGACTACTACGGCATAAATGCCCTGAAACTGTGTGTTCATGTTTTACCTCCTTGACTTTGTCGTCTCTCTATGCCTGCCCGGCTGTAAACCGGTCAAATTTCAGCGGGCTTAAATCCATAAACGGTTCCTCTCCCGCAATCATATCTGCCATGACTTTTCCTGTGATTGGAGAAAGACCGATTCCATCTCCTTCATGTCCCGCCGCAATGTAGAATCCTTCCACCGGCGTGCCGGATACGATCGGCATATGATCCGGCGTATAAGGGCGAAGTCCGCTGTAGGAACGGATCACCTTGATGTCCGCGATGACCGGGAAGAACCGGATCGCACGTTCCGCCATTGCCTTCATGACTTCAATGCTGCTTCTTGTATCTTCTCCTGCAAAGGTTCTGGACGAACCGATGAGGAAGTTGTTGGATGCTGTCGGCTCAAAAACGAAAGCAACTCCATATTTTTCCACCCGTTCCGATACCGGACGCTTATATCCGTCACTCTGGAATTTTGTAGACATATATCCAAACTCATGTACTTTTCTTCTTGCCACCTGGAAGGTCTGTTCGGAAACGAGTATCTGTCCCTGGCGGGCCTGAATCGGAATGTCAAGTCCTACCATCTTTCCGATGACCGGGGCCCACACACCGCAGGCGTCTACAATATTTTTCGCCGCGATTTCCCCGTTTTCCGTATCAATGACAAAGGCGTTTCCGTCCCGGCGGATTCCTTTGACACGGTTATGTAAAGAAAGTACCGTACCTTTCTTCTCTGCACCCAATGCCATACCATAGGTCAGACCGATCGGATAAACGGAACCGTCAGACATGGTTTCCAGTCCCCCGTAGACATCTTTTGCAAGATACGGTTCATCATCCTGCACTTCCTGTCTGTCCATCATCCGCATCGGAATCCCGCATTTTTTCATAGATTCACAGAACTCGGAAGCCATCTGGAATTCTTCTTCTGTCTCTGTCAGGAAAAGGCTTCCTCTTTGTCTCCACTCAAAATCATAATCCAGCTCTTTGCTTAAGCCCTCAAACATGTCCTGGCTTGCCTTTGCAAACAGTGCGTCAAATCCAGGCTGTTTGTCGCAGACAAGAACGTTTCCGTCGCTTCTGCTGCTGGTGGACTGTGCAATGTCTCCGGCGTCAATCAGGACGACAGAGGCTCCCTTTTTTGCGTTAAAGTATGCCACGGATGATCCGATGGCACCGGCCCCGATGACCGCTACATCATATGCTTTGCCCATGTTTTTATCCCTCCTGATCTTCTCCATCTTCTGCAAGTTCTCCAAATGTCACAGGGCGTACCGGAGGCCGGTCCGTGCTTCCCTGAATCTCACTCATCTTTTTGCCTGTCTCTTCCGCAATAATCCGGCTCACCAGCTTGCCGCATGTTCTGCCCTGGCAGAGTCCCATTCCTGCGCGAACTCTTCTCTTGACTTCTGTTACCGTTGTCGCATGGTATTCCCGGATCGCCTTTCTGATCTCTCCTGCCGTAATCTCTTCACAGCGGCATACGATCACATCGTCATCCAGCGGCCCTTCCGGTTCTACCGGGTGGAACCCTTCGTGCGGCTCTGGAAGCTTCAGTCTTCTCATAGTCCGGACAGTATCCGCGTGTTCTTTTGGAACTGCAACGGTAATTACCGGTGTGTGGTCATTCTTCTTTGGATTCATCACTTTGACCACACGGCCTTTGCAGACATACTCTCCCGCACGGGAAAGGGCGTCCACTTCTGCTCCCTCTTCCGGAAGCGGATCATATTCAAACGGGAAGCTGACGGTAGCTTCCGTCTCGGAATAGCTCTTATCTACAAGGAAAATCGCAAGTCCCGGACAGGCTGCAACACACATACCGCACCCGATACATTTCTCTCTGTCCACCTGTGGTGTATTGGTAATCGGCTGGCCGATATGAATTGCATGAAGCGGGCAGGCAGATTCACAAGGATTGCAAGGGATCTGCTGTACACACTCTACCACTGCCACCGGGCCTTTTGCGAAACGCTCTTCGTCCGGCCATCCATTTGCCTCTTTGATTTCGTCCATCGACGGGTATCCATCATAAATGATTCCTGCTGCCATCTCTATTAAACCCCCTTCTTGATGATCCGTTCTTTTGCCGCCATTCTGCGGTCTCCGAACGGTCCCTGCCTCAGGGAATCCAGCCTGTCTCTGATTTCGGCCTTTTTCTCTTCTGCCTGTTCTTTCGTCAGATGTCCAAGTGCTTCCGCTGCTGCTGCCGCTGCAAGTCTTCCTTCATCCATTGCTGTGCTGGCCTCTTCTACTCCTGCCGTATCTCCGGCAACGTAGATGCCTGGCACACTGGTTTCCATATTTTCGTTGTGAAGCGGCATCCATCCGCCCATCTCCGGAATAAAGTCGTGCTGTACGCCTGCCATCTGAGCCAGCTCAGACAGCGGCCGAAGTCCAACTGCCACACAGATGACGTCCACATCCGTCTCCATTTCTGTGCCTTTTACGATCTGTCCATTTTCAAATTTTGCAATCACTGCCTTTTCTACATGATCCGTTCCTTTTGCCTCCGCAATGGTGCTTCCAAGATAGAACGGGATTCCCGCACGGCGGATCTTCGCCGCATGTACACCGTAGGCGCCGATCTTTGGCATTCCTTCTACGATTCCGACTACGTCCGCTCCTGCCTGAAGCAGCTGGTAGGCAACGATCACTCCTACGTTTCCGGATCCGATCATCAAAATCCGCTTCCCTGGGAGAACTCTCTGTACATTTGCCATCGTCTGGGCCGCGCCTGCTCCCATGACGCCCGGAAGGGTCCATCCTGGGAACCGGAGCGGATTCTCCGCACCGCCTGTACAAAGAAGCAGTTTCTCCGCCTCTATGATTTCTGTCTTTCCCTCTCTTAAGACTGCCGCTCTCTTGTCCGGAAAAATACCGATGCAGGCGCTGTTCAGCCAGAAGTCAATTCCAAGCTCTTCCGTTTCCTGCAGAAGCTGTTTTCCGATATCGATTCCTCTGACACCGGCACGGTGTGCCCTGGAACCAAAGAATTTGTGAAGCTGTTTGAAAAGCTGTCCGCCGGCACGTCTGTTCTCATCTACGAGAAGCACGTCACAGCCGTCTTTTTTTGCTTCGATTGCCGCCGCAAGCCCTGCCGGGCCGCCGCCGATGATTACTACTTCTCTTTTCATCTCTGTGTGCCTCTCTTTCCGAATCCTTGCTGTGTCTCAATTACCATGCCATCTTCTACCGGTGTAATGCATGTGCGGACATTTGGTTTGCCGTTCACTGTCATAACACAGTCCGTACACTGTCCGATGCCGCAGAACACACCGCGTGGCTCATGTTTTTTCGTTGTATATCTGTGAATGTGAATTCCATTTGCCATCAAAGCCGCCGCGATTGTCTCGCCGCTTTTTGCCTGCAGCTTCTTGCCATCCACAATAATCTCCACATAGTCATCCTGACTGAGTTCCCCCAGAATCGGATGGTGTAATACTCTCATTGTATCTGTTTCCATCTTTTTGTCTCCTTTCTGCCTTTATGCCAGCTGATACCCTTCCTGGAAAATATCGTCCGGATCCAGAAGGAAGGTGTGGATGCCTGTTACCCAGGCTCTTCCTGTCACCTGCGGAATCACTGCCGGTATACCTGCCACTTCAGCGTCGTCCAGATATTTGCACTTGAACTGACTGCCGATGATGCTCTGATGAATGAAGCTCTCTCCTTTTTTGATCTGTCCTTTTGCCGCAAGAACGGAAAGCTTTGCCGACGTTCCGGTTCCGCACGGAGAACGGTCGATTGCTCCCGGCGGAATGATGACCGCATTTTTGATTGCTCCATCTTCCTGATCCGTCGGTTCATAAAACTCAACATGCGTCACATGATGCTCAAACGGGATCGTTGGATGCTGCACAGCGATCTGTTCGTTGATCCGCTGTTTCAGATAATTGCCTGCCTGAATCAGCAGAGCCGAGCTTTGCGGATTGATGTGAAGCCCTACGGATGACGAAGGAAGAATCGCATAGATGTTCCCGCCATATGCGATGTCTGTTTTGATTGTTCCGTACTTGCTTGTTGTGATTTCCGCGTCCTGAACCATGACGAACGCCGGCGCATTCACGAAGGTTACGCTTACCGCGGAACAGTTCTTCACTTCAATCTGAAGCTTTACCAGACCCGCCGCAGTATCCAGAGTCACATAGGTATACGGTTCCTGGACGTCCACCATTCCCGCCTCTACAAGGGCTGTTCCGACTCCGATCGTATCGTGTCCGCACATCGGCATCCAGCCGCCCACTTCAAAATAAAGGACTCCGAAATCCGCCTCCGGATTGCATGGCTCCATGATCAGTGTTCCTGACATTACTTCGTTTCCTCTCGGCTCAAATGTCAGAAGCTTTCTGAGCCAGTCTCCCTCTGTGGACATATAATCCAGCTTTTCCTGCATTGTCGCTCCCGGTATGTGCGGGATTCCGCCAATTACATTTCTTGTCGGCTCACCACAGGTATGCGTGTCTATCGTATGAAATGTCTTTCTGATTTTCACTCCAGAATCCTCCTTACTTGTTTTGTACATATTTTCTGTTTGTTTATTAGACCGCGTTCTAGTTTCTGACTCTATTATATCACTTTTTTCATTTTCGTCAATCTTTTTGTTCACATTTATGAATATTTTTATTTAATTGTGAATATTTTATCGATTATATTCGTCATTTTTTTGTCAAAGCAACTTATTGTGAAATAATTAGCGTTTACTTTTTCACAATCATGAATTTCAGTTCAGGAGAGAAAAGTTGACTTGACACCCAAAAGCCAATATACTGTTATTACCAAAGAATGGGGGTTATATTATGAACCAGAACGCAAGCATCGGAGAAAAAATCAAAGCGCTCCGCACATCACAAAATCTCACACTCAAGCAGCTCAGCGAAAAGACCAACCTGTCCACGGGTTTTCTTTCCCAGATGGAACGTGGCATGTCATCCATTGCCATCGATACGTTGGAGAAGATCGCCGGCGTACTGGGCGTAAGCCTGTCCAGCTTTTTTTCAGACGATTCTCCGGTCAACGATATCTCAGACCCTGTCATGCACAGTTTTGCTCTCCCGGCTACCCAGGTAGGGCCCCAGATCATTCAGCACATTTTAAGCCATGATGTCTCTTCCTTTGATTTTCTTCCGAGAATCTTCACCTTGCTCCCCCTTGCCAATACAGAGGAAGAAACCCTGGAGATGTATACCCACAGCGGGGAAGAGTTCATCTATATTCTGGAAGGAATCGCCACGATTCAGGTCGAGTCTTCCCAGTATACTCTTTATCCGGGAGACAGCATTCAGATTCATTCCAATGAAAGCCACAACTGGATGAATCACACCAACAAGGTGGTTCGTCTTCTGACGGTCAATGTTCCCAACCCGTTTCGGCACACAGAAAGCGGACATATCATGCCGGAAGATCTTTCCGGCGTGCAGTCAGACTATTTCCAGCAGCTCCAGACCGCTGCCGATTATCCGGAATATTAATCCCGGAACGCAAGAAAAGGCGGTGCCCCGAAACAAAATATGTTTCGGGGCACCGCCTTTTCTTCCTTATTTATTTTTCATCCATCAGATGACATGCTACTTTATGTCCCGGACATACTTCTCTTAATTCCGGCACTTCGTTAAAGCAGCGGTCTGTCGCATATTCACACCGCTCTGCGAAACGGCAGCACTGTTTCGGATTGATCGGACTTGGGATCTCTCCTTTGATCGGGATACGGCGGTTTGCTTTTGCCTTATCCGGATCGGCTTCCGGGATTGCGGAAAGCAGCGCTTTCGTGTACGGATGCTTCGGATTGCTGTAGAGTTCTTCTGTCTCTGCCTGCTCCACAACCATTCCAAGATACATAACGACAACACGGTCAGAAATGTATTTTACGACACTTAAGTCATGGGCAACAAACAGATAGGTCAGCCCTCTTTGCTCCTGAAGGTCTTTCAGCATGTTGATAACCTGAGCCTGAATCGATACATCCAGAGCGGAGATCGGCTCATCACAGATGATGAACTCCGGATCCACAGAAAGGGCTCTCGCAATACCGATACGCTGTCTCTGGCCTCCTGAGAACTCGTGAGGGAAACGGGACATATGGTCCTTATTCAGTCCAACTGTCTCCAGAAGAGCCTGTACCTTCTTATCAATCTCATTTTTCGGAACACCGTGCTGTTTCAGTCCTTCCCCTACGATCTCTTTGACCGTCATACGGGAATTCAATGACGCATATGGATTCTGGAAAATCATCTGTACTTTCTGGCAGAACTGTTTCTGCTCCGCCTTGGAAAGCTTCGTAATATCCTTGCCGTCGTAAATGACTTCTCCCTTTGTCGGCTCATACAGCCGGATCATGCATCGTCCTGTCGTAGATTTTCCACATCCGGACTCTCCTACAAGTCCCACTGTCTCCCCTTTATAAATATCAAAGGAAACGTCATCTACCGCTTTCAGGTCTGCGTGTCTTCCTACTTTGAAATATTTACATAAATGTTTTACCTGAACGAGAGGCTGTTTTTCTTTATTTTCCATCTTCTGCCACCTCTCCTTTCTTTATCGCTACCGCTTCCGGTTTCTTGAAATCTGTATCCGGAGCATATTCATGCTGCAGCCAGCAGTTTGTAATATGTTCTTCAGAAAGTTTGTATGTATAAGGCGGATTGTCCTTACATACATCCATCGCGTACTCACATCTTGCCGCAAACGGACATCCTTTCGGCGGGAAAAACAGATCCGGAGGAGTTCCCTCGATCGGTTTCAGTCTCTCACCTTTCTTTGTATCCAGCTTCGCGATGGAATCCATCAGTCCTTTTGTATACGGATGCGCAGTATTGTAGAAAATCTCCTGAACAGTTCCCTGCTCCACCACTTTTCCACCGTACATAACGACAACACGGTCACACATCCGGGCGATAACACCAAGGTCGTGCGTAATCATGATAATGGATGTTCCAAGCTTCTCTCTCAGTTCCAGAAGAAGATCCAGAATCTGCGCCTCAATGGTAACATCAAGCGATGTGGTCGGTTCGTCACAGATGACAAGACTCGGCCTGCTTACCAGAGCGATCGCAATCATGACACGCTGTTTCATACCACCGGAAAGTTCATGCGGATACTGGCGGTAACGTTTTTCCACATCGGAAATTCCAACCAGCTTCATGATCTCCAGCGCCTTTTCCTTGACTTCCTTTTTGGAAATACCGGCGCGTCCGATAAATACCTCTTCGATCTGAGCCCCTACTCTCATGGTCGGGTTTAAGGAAGTCATCGGGTCCTGGAATACGAATCCGATATCTCCGCCTCTCAGTTTCCGAAGCTCTTTTTTGTCCATTTTAAGGACATCTTTTCCATTAAAAAGGATTTCTCCTCCTTCGAAGAATCCAGGCGGTTCCGGATTCAGACGCATAATACACTGCGCTGTAACGGATTTTCCACATCCTGACTCTCCAACAATACCAAGGATTTCCCCTTTGCGTACCTCAAAGCTGACATCACGGACAGCCTTTACTTCCCCACCGTAGGTATGGAAAGAGTACACGACATTTTTTAATTCAAGAAGTTTCTCTCTCTCTGCCATTTGTTCCGTTCCTCCTATTCCGTTCCACGCAGTTTCGGGTCAACCGCGTCTCTAAGTCCGTTGCCAAGAAGGTTCAGCGCCAGCATTGTCGTGCAGACAAAGAATGCCGGAATCAGAATCTGATGCGGATAGTAACGCAGGAACTGAATTCCCTCTTTACAGATAACACCCCAGCTGCAGTCAGGAGGTGTGATACCAAGTCCGATGTAGGACAGGAACGCTTCCTGGAAGATTGCTCCCGGTATCGCCATACAAAGGTTGGTGATGAGCATTCCAAGAATATTCGGAATAATATGTCTGATAATAATCGTAAAATCCGGTACTCCAAGCACCTTCGCAGCCATAACGAAATCCTGCTCTTTGATACGGTATACTTCACCACGGACGAAACGGCAGGTACCGATCCATCCAACAACACACATTGCCACAATCAAAGGTGTGATTCCTTTACCAAGTACCATCATGACAAGGATTGTGATAATCAAGCTTGGGATACCATAAAGCAGATCGACGATTCGCATGACGATCATATCCAGCTTGCCGCCGTAGAAGCCGCAGAGTCCTCCGATCACTGCACCTACGCACATGTTCAGCACGGCTGAAATCAAACCGATACTTAAGGATACACGGGCTCCCATCCAGATACGTGTCCACATGTCACGTCCTGTAGAGTCACATCCCAGCCAGTGAGCCGCTGAAATAAACGCATTCTGAGAACTTACGTCCATCTCGGACTGGGTATACGGGCTGAAAATCGGCGCAAAGATCGCAAGCAGTGCATACAATACTACAATACAAAGCCCGACAAACGCACTTTTATTTTTACGGAGACGTCTCCACGCGTCTGACCAGAAGGAAAGAGACGGCCGGCTGATACTTTCCATACGGACCGTATCTTTTCCCTGGATTACAAATTGTTCTTTCTTTAATTCTGCCATGTCTCTCACCTACCTTATTTCTTTCCAATACGTACTCGTGGATCCGCAACACCGTACAATACGTCGACAATCAGGTTACACAGTACAAGGAAAATTCCATAGAAGACGGTCATACCAAGTACCATGGAATAGTCATTGTTGGATACACTCTGTACATAATGACGTCCCATTCCAGGAATTGCGAAAATGGATTCGATAACGAATGTACCGGTCAGCACGGATGCAACCGTCGGACCCATAACAGTCATAACCGGCATGATCGCATTCCGGATCTGATGCTTGCATGTAATACGCAGATCGGAAAGTCCTTTGGATTTCGCTGTTTTAATGTAGTCCTGGGACGTTACCTCCAGCATACTTGCACGCATGATACGCGAGACGGACGCCAGTGTATAGAATGACAGCGCGAACGCCGGAAGGATTGTATACTTGATTCCTTCATACCTGGCCACAGGGAACAGTCCCCATTTGATTCCGAAGAAATACTGGAGCACCGCACCCATGATAAAGTCGGGGATACTTGTTCCCAGAACGGCAATGATAACGCAGACGAAGTCGATCTTCTTTCCACGGTTTCTGGCCGAGATAATACCGAGTACCAGTCCGATGGAAACCGCCATCACCAGACCACGGATACCAAGGTCTGCTGAATACGGGAATGTCTCGCCGATCAGGTCGTTTACAGTTCTGTTCGTATACTTCATGGAGTATCCAAAGTCTCCATGGAGCAGATTTGCCATATAGGTTCCATACTGTACGATCATTGGCTTGTCAAATCCATAGTAAGATTCCATGTTGGCCTTGACTTCCGGTGTCAGCTTTGCGCTGGTGAATGGTTCACCTGGCATCAGACGTACAAGGAAAAATACAATCGTGATCAGTACCCAGATCGTCAGAATGGCTGCTACCACTCGTTTTAAAATATATTTTGCCATCCTTTATCCTCCTGCTGTAAGCGAAATCACCCAGGAAAGATCAGATCCCCACCTTTGGGCTTTCCTGAATCATTTCTGTTTCCTTAACATTTTCGCTGCCCGGCGTCCTGCCGGGCAGCGGAATTTCAGATTGTTTTCATTTCATTCTGTTCAGAATTGATTACGCAATGTCTGCATATACCCAGTCGATGTTGATTGAGCAGTAGAAGAATGTAACATCTTTTACATCATCATCAATCAGGTAGTGAACTTCACGTTCTGCCTGCGGAAGGAATGCACCTTCATCAATCAGGATCTGCTCTGCCTGATGCATCTCATCCATACGTTTTGCCGTATCTGTTTCTGTCTGAGTTGCTGTCATAAGAGCATCATACTGATCATTCTTAAATCCACTGTAGTTATATGCACTGCTGGACATGAACAGCTCCAGATAGCTGTATGGATCATCGTAGTCAGATCCCCATCCAGCCCAGACGATCTGGTAGTCACCGTCTGCCTGACGTGTCAGTACTTCATTGTATGTAACCTGTTCAATCTCAACGTTGATACCAAGTGTGCTGTTCCACATCTCCTGGCATACCTCAGCCTGTTTCTTGGAGCTTTCGTTGTCAGATGTGGTCAGTGTCAGTTTCACCTGAGACGGATCAGAATATCCAAGTTCAGATAATGCTGCGTTCAGGTATTCTTTTGCTTTTGCCTCATCTCCGTCAAGCGGATAGGACTGCAGTGTGGATTCCTCGCCGTATGTCTTCTCTACACCTGTCAGACCGCTGAATACAAGATGGTTGCTTGGCTTATAGTAACCATAGTTTACAAGTTCATTGTATTCATTTCTGTTAAGAGCATAGTTTAATGCAAGACGCATATTCTTGTTTGCAAGTTCCGGGCAGCTTCCGTCCATGTTGAAATAGAAGTAGTCCACATTACCATTGAGGAATGTATTGTCTTTTCCATCATAGGAGGAGATCGCTGCTGTCGGGATCGTTACATAGTCCAGTTCACCGTCTTCATACATTGCAAGAGCGGTATCCGGATTCTGTACGTAGCTTAATTCTACACGATCCAGCTTGATTGCATCTCTGTTCCAGTACTCTTCGTTTGGCTCAAAGAACCACTGGTTGTCTGAAGATTTTGTCAGCACATATGGTCCAGAGTATACGTTCTTCTCGTAGTCAGCCGCAAAGTCAGATCCGTATTTTTCTACAATATCCTGACGAAGCGGTGCATACTGAGCGGATGATCCGATCATACTTAAGAAGTAAGCAGTCGGACGTTCCAGTGTAACAACGAGTGTTGTGTCATCCTGTGCTACTACACCGAGTTCGCTTGGGTCCATTTCTCCTTTTTCTACAGCAAGACCATTCTTCAGATATTCACCGATGAATGCGTACGGAGCCGCTGTATCCGGATCCATCAGTCTCTGCCAGCTGTATACGAAGTCCTGAGCTTTAATCTGCTCTCCGTCGCTCCATTTTGCGTCCGGATTCAGTTTGAATGTGTAGGTAAGGCCGTCGTCAGAAACTTCCCAGGATTCTGCAACACCTGCTTCAATATCCCCGCCTGTGTTACGGACAAGGCTCTCTGTCAGAGCGTGTGCGATTTCATTGTCCGGAATACAGTTACCCTTTGTCGGGTCCAGTGTAGTCGGCTCTGTGGATGTGGAATAGCGGAACACTTTTTCATCACTTCCGCTTCCGCCGCCATCACTTCCGCCGCTTCCTGGTGTACTGCATCCTGCAAGCATGGTTCCTACCATCGCTGTCGCGAGCAGCGCCGCAAATACTTTTTTCTTCATAATGTGTCCTCCTTTTTTTAAAGCTCTATTAACTCATGTGTAGCACTTATCAGGTTTTCATATCCCTTCGCTGTGACAAGGCCCTGATCTTCGATCCGGACACCGCCCCATCCCGGAATATAAATTCCCGGTTCTACCGTCATAATGTTCCCCTCCTGGAGAACTGCCGGACAGTTGCTTCCGATAAACGGGAGTTCATGTACGAACAGGCCGACCCCATGGCCGATGCCTGTATAGTTGTATTTCAGATACTCCGTATCCTGAATGGCTTTCAGGGACGCTTCATAACACTGTGTGCCTGTCACGCCCGGCCGGATCGTAGCTTCCACATCTTCTGTCATTTGCCGGCACAGCCCGTATACTTTTCTCTGCTCTTCAGTAGCCTTTCCGACGATCACCGTTCTGGTCATATCGGAAAGATAGCCATTGTACTGGCAGCCATAATCCATCAGGACGAAATCTCCATACTCAACAGCCTTGCTGGATGGGATTCCGTGAAGCAGGGATGTCCTTGCTCCCGATATCAGGATGCCTCCGTACGGCTTTGTATCCGCTCCTTCCATCACCATGTAATGGGAAAGTCTGGATGCCAGCTCTTTTTCTGTCATTCCAACACGGATATCTTTGATAATCTTATCGAAAGCTCTGGATGCGATCTCGCATGCAGCCCGTAAGTATCCTTCCTCTTCCTTGGTCTTAACGGAGCGAAACTCTTCGATCACGTTGACTGTCGGCACCATCTCCGCCGCGCCCTGGCTTCGTATTGACTCATAAAAAGAAAAGGTGAGATAGTCTTCTTCGAAAGCAATCGTCTTTGCTCCCTCTTCCCCTGCCAGTTTCTGCACGGTCATGCCGATCGTATTGTTCGGTGTCCGCCAGTTGACAACTTCATAATCCGGGCATTCATAGGATGCCTGCTCTGTATACCGTGGATCCGTAATGAAGAACTGTTTTTTCTGTGTGACAAACAGATAGGAATCCTCTCCGGTATAGGAACTGATGTAGCGCACATTGGCCGGTTTAGCGATGAAGAACGAATCTACCTTCTTCTCTTCCATGTATATTCTCAATTTCTGGATTGTATCCATCTGGTGTTACCCCCCCCCTATTGAAAATGTATATTTATATTATCACCATTCATCAATGATTGTCAACCTGACAACAAATATTTTGTCATGTTTTTTTTGGTTTTTTGACATTTTTTTATTTTATTTGTTATATTTTTATCGCTTTCTATTAATTTTTCTATTTTTCCTCTTATTGTCACTCTATTTGTTCATTCTAAAAATACACTTGTGCATAGTACACTAGAATGAAGTTCAGTTTTTGTCTAGTTTTTCACAAGATTAAAAACTTCTTCTCCTTTTAAAGTTGTCACTTTTAGAATATTTATTCATTTATTATGCATAAATATTTTTTGTTTCCCGTCAATTTTTCTATTTAAGCGTATGATTTTTCATGATTTTTGTACTTTTATACAAAAATATAAGAGAATTCCATCATAAGATTGAAGTTTCTTCTGCAAAATAAAAAAGGACACAGGGACATACCGTAATACGTCCCTGTATCCTGAATTACCTGTCTTTCTCAGACATGCATTTATTCTGTTTTTCCGTACAGTGTAACAAGTTTGTTCAGATATTCGTATCTTTCCTTTGCTTCCTGTTCGTTCTTTGCAAATAATACTTTTGCTTTTTCCGGATTCTGTCTTACGAGAGAATTGTAACGAACTTCTCCGTTTAAGAATTCCTGATAGTCTCCTGTCGGAGCCTTGCTGTCCAGAGTGAACTTGTTCTCTGCAGCCGGGTTGAACCGGAAGTTGTTCCAGTATCCGCACTCTACTGCAAGCTGTTCCTCTGTCTGAGCCTTGCTCATGCCCTTCTTGATACCATGGTTGATACATGGAGCGTAAGCAATGATCAGTGACGGTCCCGGATAAGCCTCAGCCTCGGAAATCGCTTTGACAGTCTGGTTGAAGTCAGCACCCATAGCGATCTGAGCAACGTATACATATCCGTAGCTCATTGCGATGCCTGCAAGGTCTTTCTTCTTTGTCTCTTTTCCGCCTGCAGCGAACTGAGCCACCGCACCTGTCTTTGTAGACTTGGAGGACTGTCCGCCTGTGTTGGAGTAAACTTCCGTATCGAATACCATGACGTTGATATCCTGTCCGCTTGCAAGAACATGATCCAGACCGCCGAATCCGATATCGTATGCCCAACCGTCTCCACCGAAGATCCACTGGGATTTCTTAGCAAGGAAATCTTTGTTCTTTACAATATCCTTGCATACGTCACAGTCGCATCCTTCCAGAGCTTTCACAAGGTTGTCCGTAGCTGTTCCGTTTGTAGCGCCGCAGGAGAATGTATCGAGCCATTCCTTGCATGCTGCCTTTACTTCTTCAGAAGCGTTATCAGATGCTGCAACAGATTCTACCTTTTCTTTCAGGCCGTTTCTGATTGCCTTGTTTGCAAGAAGCATACCATAACCAAACTCTGCGTTGTCTTCGAAGAGGGAGTTAGACCATGCAGGTCCTTTGCCTTCTGCATTCACAGTATAAGGTGTGGACGGTGAAGAGTTACCCCAGATAGAAGAACATCCTGTTGCGTTTGCAATGTACATTCTGTCTCCGAATAACTGTGTAACCAGTTTTGCATAAGGAGTCTCGCCGCATCCGGCACATGCTCCGGAGAACTCTAAGAGCGGCTGTTTGAACTGGCTTCCCTTTACTGTATTTTCTTTGAATTTTGCTACTACTTCCGGTTTTACCGGGATCTCTCTTCCGTAATCGAAGAAATTCTGCTCTCCGGCATTTGCTTCCATGTTGCCCATAACAAGAGCCTTCTCGCCCTTCTTTCCAGGACATACATTCGCGCAGGAACCGCATCCTGTACAATCGTAAGCGGATACTGTCATAGTGAACTTCATATCCGGCATACCGATCATCGGGATCGTCTGCATTCCTTCCGGTGCGTTTGCAGCTTCTTCTTCTGTCAGAGCTACCGGACGGATAACTGCGTGCGGACATACATATGCACAGCGGTTACACTGGATACAGT